>Ga0213866_10000909_pt1 | contig 22892 bp, 23 predicted proteins | sample PICome_11_FD_160079 | JGI IMG/M metagenome (GOLD analysis project Ga0213866, IMG submission 160079) | Coastal seawater microbial communities near Pivers Island, North Carolina, United States - PICO284 | ecosystem: Environmental > Aquatic > Marine > Coastal | place: USA: North Carolina...
AGAAAGTCCGATGGCCATTCAACCCTCAACCCGCAGTCGATGCCGCGCCCCCGGTCAGGCGCAGGATGACATTGACGTTAGCTGAAGAAAAAATGAAATACGTAATTTACTACGCCCTTGGTCTTGCTACGGCGTTCGCAATATCAGTGATCCTAAAACCAGCTGGTGACCAGTGGGAACATAAGGTCATCAAATTCGACGACTTTATGGAAACGGCTCATACGTTCATGGCGAGAGAACACAAAGGAAAACTGCCATTTAAGGATGAATCCGGCTCAGTAACGATAGAATTTAGGGAGTTCATGAATGAAAATGACGGATACCGGAAGACTCTAATGCACCTATTAAACGAAGAAGGATCGGAGGGTTGGATACGAATCAGTAGTCCTGGAGATGACATTTGGTTCGCCCGGAGGAGCCGCTGAATCGGCTAACAAGTGCATGCAGCTGACACCTCACCAGCGCCTTGATTACGGGGCGAGAAAGTGATTAGACCGTTGAAGCTGGTATCGACGCGGCTGCTGGACGTTCTGCTTAAAATGGCATATGCCCTCTATCACCTTAAACTTGACAAACTTCTCACAAAGACCTTCAAGATTTCTGAGAATCTTGAAGGGGATGGAAAACACTAATACCAAAACAGAGTTTGTCTCGAACGTTGGCCTTCGGTTGATCGTCGGACTGCTCCTGTGTCCCGCGTTAATCAGCTGCAAACCAAGCGGGGTTCCTGACGGCGCCAACCTTGAAGGATCGCCTCACGTGCCGGAGGACGCCATCCTTGAAAACATCCAAGGTCTTATCATGGAACTCCACGGACCCACAGCTGACGGCATAGTGTCGCTCTCGATCGGCCCTTACGCACGTTCGTTTGCAATTCATCCAGACTTCTCTCCCGACGCGAAGGCGCTCGTAGAGTTTGCGCGGCAGGCAGTGAATACTAACATGAGCATCGACGCCAGGGTCTGGGTAAGGGATCCCGAACTCAGCAAAGCCAATCTCCAAGGAAGTGGCATACCCGGACCGCCATGGGTCATCATCCGGCTCGCAGAAACCAAAGATGCGACCGTCGACTCCATAGAATGAGGAACCAAGGATTTCCCTTTACCATACAATAATCAGAATAAGCAGAACAAGGCGTTGCTCTCAATACCTTCCCACCTTGAGTGCAATTCGCCATATTCATTGCAACCTGCAACCCGGAATCGAAGCTTCGCCCTCGGGCAGGTGCGAGAGGACTTCGACGTTGTGTCAAAAAAAGGGCAGTAAGTCAGTGGATTGAATAATATGAGAACAGGGTAGCCACGCTTCCCGTTATCCGGAAAATCAATGAACACCCTCTCAACAGGACCACTAGTTTCTCAGCCCTGCGGAGATCTTCTTTATTCGAAATCACCGTAGTCTTGCTTTTCAATCGCCTTCTCCATCTCCACTAAAGTCATCCCCTACGAAACCGATACCACCTCCTAAGAAAACGATGGCCCCACCAATGATCAGAAGCCAGGCCAAATCAGATGATCCCAAAGCTGAGCTTCCAGCAATGCCTCCGTAAATCATTGAGATCCCGATAATTCTCCTAAACCACTTCATTATTAAGCACGGTGCCCAGATTTTCGAAGCCCACGCAAGCTTTCAATCTCGCCTGCTTGAGAAGCTGAGGGCTTGAGCCTGTTTGATCGAAAGAGATGCCAGATCTTCAAACTCAAACTGCACAACAAGGCATGGGAGGTAAGCGCGGCGAGGGCTTGTCCTTATTCGCTACCTTCGGTCGAGCTACCGTGATTCAGGGCTTGCCCCTGACGCTCATCGACAACACCAAATCTATAAAGAAAGACACCAATGAACTACGCAATTACATGAAATATTGTGCTGTTAGGCATTTTTATTTTCTCAGAATTCCAGCTAATCTCTGATGTGATCCGCGGAAAGACGTGATTTTCGATCGCCGCCTTAAGAAGCGAGATTCCAATTGCTATGGCGATGCTCCAAGTGCCCGACCTATGAAGTTCGCAGAAGAAATTCACAATCCTTTCATAGAGGCTTCACGCAATTCTCACAAAATCTTCCTAACGTCAATAAAATGGACATCACAAGACTACTATCACTAACAACTCTTTTCTTCTTAACGTTTCCGATCTCTGCTCAGGAGTTAGTCGTTCCGGACTTCTCAAAAGATATGCCAGATGTGACTCTGGAGAGGAAAGAGGCAATCAATGGCCTAAGAATCTATCACCTGAAGACAGCTCTTAGTTCCAAAGAGTTCTCCACCACACTGAGCAATTTCCTCGGAGCGGGATGGGGTAAGCGAAAACTCACCCAAGAGGAGATGATCCTCGTGGCCAACAAAGGCAGGGCTTCAAATGCCGAGGTCAGCCTTGCCGTATACCAGAATTCCAAGATTCCCGGCGTTGATATTCACGTCCTCCACCTAAAGCAGAGGGAAGAGAATGCGGGCTCAAGCGTCGAGATTCATGTGATGCGGGAGGCTGACAAAAGACATGCAGACCGCGAAAAGGTCGAATTCTTCGAGAAGCTATACAAGGTGAAAATCGATGGGGTAAAGCCCCTAGAGGAATACAAAGATCCGGACTCATTTTATGCCGCCATTGCCAAGCAGGTTGGAATTCCCCAAAAGGCATTCGATGCAGTGGAGAAGAAGTATGGCTGGAAACAAAACGAGGAGTTCTTTCTATCCGCGATGGTCAAAGGTGGACCGGGCGGTGATTACTGGGGAGTCATGGTCACCCGGTTTCCTTCTGCCTTGAAAGAAGCTAAATCCGAGGAAGAAAAGATTAAACTGCTTGAAAAAATGGAAATGAAGATGGTCGTCATCGATTATGATGGATCTGTTTCGTATCCCGAAAAACGGGACTCGGCAGAACAAAGTGGCGCTGACCAACCCGCTACCGCTCCAGATTCGGAGCCGGAGGGAAATTCGAAATCTAAACATAAATCGGAGGGGCGCCCTAAGTAGCGGGTGGCAGGCTTTTGACGTTCGCCAAGGAATATTCGCAGAGATTTCATCGCGAAATCACGCTGGTTTTACAATCGTGGAAGACAATTCAACTTCAATGAAGTATTACACAGTAAGTATGAAATTTAGAGTGTTTGTCACTGCAATTGCAGCTTCCCTCAGCCTTTCTGCGATCAGCTCCGCACGCAAAATCGAGGTATGGTCATATGAGGAGCTTCTCAAAGAGGCCGACCTCGTTGTCATCGCCTGTGCCGTTTCGAAGGTGGCCACTGACGATAGATGGGATGAAGACGTTTTTGACAGCGACGGATTCTCGGGGGTGGAGACTACGTTTGAGCCGGCGATAGTGATTAAGGGCAAGGCAACAAATGCGTTCAAGGTGCTCCATTTCCAGTATAAGAATCCATCAAGAGCCTTCGAGAACGGCCCTGGGCTGGTATCCTTTTTTACCGAATCGCTCTCAGTTGGTATAAAGCGGAGCGGCGAAATCCAAGAAGAGCCGAAAACATTAGAGCCCGCAAAAAGTCTAAGCTTAAAGCCAGCGCCAGAATACTTGCTTTTCCTAATAAGAAGGGCTGACGGGCGATTCGAAGCTGTGTCAGGCCAAGTCGACCCAAATTCATCTGTGAGAACACTCGTTACAGAAGGAAACTAGCACGCGAGCAATGAATGGCGATCAAGTCGTCGCAGATCAACGCCCTGCCCGCCATCAGTTAAAATCGACATGAACGCTCGAATATGTTCCCTTGCCCCAACGCACACTCTCAGTAGGGCGTGACTGGACTCAAACTTTGTGTCATTTATGTCTCGTCGTGTCGCCATACAAATTCATTGAAGAAACGCGTTCCAGTGAGTGGCTAGGTAGAAGGGCGGTTTATGAACTCGACTCAAATACCAACACTTTTGCTCCGATCCACCGCTAGGTCCCTTGTGCTGTTTCTTTTAGCGTCCTACTCGTAATGGGTGCTTGTGGCTTCGGTTGACAGGGGCAATTCGGACAGCGTCATTACTGTAACACTCGGAGGTGTTAATGTCACTCTCACCACGGGCACTACCGGCGTCCTCTTTCCCGAGAACGGCGGTGTGTTTTTAGGCACGGGCACCGACTGGGCCTCCAATCTGGGATCAGAAAACATGCCCGGGATCTCGGACCCTGGAGCAATTAATGAAGGAGCGGTGATTGACATGAATTCGGATGCTTCAGGGCGCACCGAGATTTCCTTCTCGCAGGCTATTACGAATCCGACAGTTCTCCTCAACTTTGTTCACGACGGATTCGTCGAGTTTAACTTTGACCCTTACATGCCGGCATTGATCCTTGTCGACAGAGCTTCGCTTCCTGGTTGAGGGACGATCCCTTCAGGGATTGGACCCGCAAACAATGTGTTCACCAACTTTGCTGTGCAGCTCACTGGCACCTTCAGCCAGATTGGTTTCGACACTTCTCCCGGAGTGAACACTTTGGACTTCCAGTCCGTTGGTGTCACAGTTCTTGCTACCGTTCCGGAACCGGCATCCTCAGCTTTGCTCGCACTTGCATCTGTAACAATGATTGGGCTTTGAAGGGGTGCAGTCCTGATTAAATCTACTGGCTTTGCTCCACGATTCCTCAGCCTAGTCGTAGAATAACAGGCAACACAAGATGTGGCTGGAAATGAAGAAAATCAATGGAGATCTTTAGGATCTACCATCCAAGGTAGTCTTTGAGAATTTCGACGGCGGCGGCTTGGTCGATGATGTTCTTTTGCTGTTTTGCCTTTTTGCCGGCTTCGCGGAGCTTGTCAGACGCGGCGACGGTGGTGAAACGTTCGTCGAAATAGGAGAGTGGGATTTTCCCAAGGTGACGTCGTAGTTCTTCGCCAAACTTTCGAACCTTGGCGGAAGATGTTCCTTCGGAGCCATCCATGCGGAGAGGGAGGCCGAGGACGATAGCGGTGATCTTGCGCTCGGAGATGACTTCGAGGAGCCGGGGGATGGGCTCGGATTTCTGGCAGTCGATGGTTTCGACCGGGTGCGCGCTGATCCCAAATTCATCGGTCGCGGCGAGGCCAATGCGGGCATCGCCGTGGTCGATTGCGAGGATGGGATGGGTCATTTGACGAGTCGCGCGATTGCGTTGATGCAGCAGGCGATGAGGATGATGCCTCCGAGAGCAAGGATGTCCCGGCGATCAATCACGCCCCAAAGGGTGATGAGGACTCCGAGGAGGCCGGTGAATAGGATGAGTTTGAATACGGGTTCGGTTTTTGAATTCATGGGCTGTTTTAGAGGAGGTTTTCGGGGAGTTGATCGCTGAGCTTTTTGATATCCTCTGCTTGATGGCGGTTGGCGATGAGAAGGGCGTCCTCGGTTTGCACAACGATGAGGTCGTCGACTCCCAGGAGGGCGATGCGGGCTTGTTTGCGAGCGTTAAAGACGATATTGTTTTCCGAACCGATTTCGGTAATTTCATCATTCGTCTGGTTGTTGGTGCCTTGGGTGTCGAGATACTTGGCAACGGAGATCCAGGAGCCGACATCATCCCAATCGAAGGTGGCTTCGATATTCAAGACGCTGGAGGCTTTCTCCATGAGGGCGTAGTCGATAGAGATCGGGGTGAGGGACGAAAATTTTTCGGCAATGGTTTGATGGACATCGGGCGAGGATGTGAGTCCATCAATAAAGCCGGCCAGTTCGGGCGTGTGTTGCTGTAGTTCGGCGGTGACCGTTTTGAGCGACCAGACAAACATGCCGGCATTCCAGGCAAAGTTGCCTTGGCGGAGGAATTGTTCGGCGAGTTCGGGATTTGGTTTCTCACGGAAGCGGGAGACCTCGTAGGGTTCGTGGGTGGTGTCGAATTCGAGTTTCGCCGGCGATCCTCGCTCTATGTATCCGTAAGAGGGGCAGGGCCAGGTGGGTTTGATTCCGATGGTGACGAGGGCATCGGTTTGAGAAGCAATCGAGAGACTGTCTCCGAGGACAGACTGGAAGGCGTCGGTGTCGTTGATCAGTTGATCCGAGGGGAGGACGGCCATGGTTGCTTCCGGATCGCGTGCGGCGACGAGGCCAATGCCAAGCGCTACGGCTGGAGCGGTGTCACGTTTGGCGGGTTCGGCGAAGATGTTTTCGGCAGGGAGCATGTGGGCCACCTTTCTGACTTCGGCTTCCTGAAGTCCATTAGTGAGAATGAGGATGTTCCCGGTAGGGATGAGGCCTTGCAGGCGGGTGATGGTTTGATCGAGGAGGGTGGTGTCGTCGAAAAGATTTAGAAGCTGTTTCGGTTTGGCATTACGGCTTAGGGGCCAGAAGCGGGTGCCGCTTCCGCCGGCGAGAATCAAAGCATAGTGATTGTCCATCTGGATTTGATTCAACAGGTAGGGCAGCGGCTTGTCAAAACGTGTCGCTCTACGTTTTTGCTTTGGGATGTGGGCTTCTCTGCGGTAAGTTCACCCCATGAACGATATTTACGAGGAACGCGATTGGGTGGACACGACGGCAGCTTTTGCTCCGGCGGTGCTTGGTGCGGCAGCCGGAATTCTGGTTTCCGAGGCGATGAGTGCCCGTGCTCGTCGCCCAATCGGTCTTTCTCTGGCGTGTGTGGGCCTTGCCGCTTTGACACCGATGCTCGTTGAGACGGCCATGAAGAAAGTGCGCGGTCCGGGAACGCGCCGCGGATCACTTCGGACGCTTCGCGGAATTCGCGATCACGGACTGCAGGCTCGTGAGATCAAGCATGTCGAACATGAGCTTGGCGAGGAACTTGGAGTGGGCTAGTTCGGGCCCAACGCAGCACCCAGTTCACGCACGACTTTTTCAAACCTTTCTTGAAAGGGGATGAGGGGCTGCCATCCCAGGGTGGCCATTGCCCGCGCGGTATCGTTGGTATGTCTGAGGTCGCGCCAGGGTCGGTCCCGGAAGTGTTCGATGAGGCTTTCGGGTTTGTCGAGATGCTCCAGGACAGTGCTGGCAATCTTAATATTGGTGCGCTTGCAGTTTGCCCCAAGGCTGTAAATGCTGTGAGAGAGTCCGCTTTCGAAGACCTTGATCAGACCACGTGCCGCGTGATCAACATGAATCCAGTCACAGACTTGTTTTCCCAAGCCGTAGATGGGGGGCGGTTGGTCCCGAAGAGCAAAATGGACTAGGATCGGGATCAGTTTTTCGCGATGCTTTCGGGGGCCGTAGTTGTTCGAGCATTTTGCAATCACAATTTCCTGATCAAAGGTTGTGTGAGCCGCCTGTGCGATGAGATCCTCACTCGCTTTGCTCGCAGGATAGGGGGAGGAAGGTTTTAGTGGAAATGATTCATCCGCCTTTGCTGGGGCCGCAATCGGCCCAAAGACCCGCCGATCGAACACTGAAGAAGCGCTACATCATGACGCCTTGCCAGGTCTAAAAGTGAGAAGGTGTCATTGATTTTTGCGGTGATGAATTTTGCTGGATTCTTAATCGATTGATCGACGTGTAACTCGGCGGCCCAGTGCATGATCCCATCGCAGTTGAATTTCTCAAGGAGTTCCGAGACGAGGGTGTCGTCAGCAATATCACCTTCAGTAAACGTCAGGCGTGGGTCTTGGTCGGGTTCTGTCAAATTGGCCCGGCTGCCAGCATAAGTGAGAGAGTCCAGAATGACGAGGTGCTCGAGATCGGGCCATTGCCGAACCGATGAAGCCAGCACTCCCTGTTGGGAGAATGGACGTCAGCAATCGCACGCCAACTAGTGATCGGATTATCTGTTTTGTGAAAGCGAAACATTCCCAATGGGTCGGGAATGACATTGACCGGACGGCTTCTCTATGCTCGATTCCCAGAGTTATGAAGACCCCTAAACTCCTGTCCCTCGGTGCCCTCGCAGTAGCTGCAGTGTCCTGTGGATCCTTTAAAAATCTCAATCGCCCTCTGAGTGGCGGTGGTTTTGACCCCCTGGATGGTCCCGGTTCTCCCACCGGATCGGCCTCGGCGTTGGTGGCACCGACGAAGCCCAGCTACAAGCGGGGTCAATGGGTCGAGACCTCGATGCCAAACGCCACTTTTTTCCGTGCCATTCCGAAGGGGAGCGCCCGTGCCGACAAAGTTTTGGCGGCTGGAACCCCGATGAAGGTGGTTTCCAGCACGGGGACTTATTTGAAGGTTGAGTTGGATTCGGGTGATATTGGTTTTGTTCCGGAGATAATGGTGATCGAAAGGAGTGCGGCAGGATCGCAGCCGGGGTTGCCAGCTCCCGATTTCGGCCCAGTTCCTCCTCCGGTTGAGCCGGGAATTAATACGCCGGAGGTAGCTCCCATCCCAGAAGTTCCGGGCAGCCCGCCTCCACCTCCGGTTCCGAACATTCCTTCGCCCAGCGTGCCGGAAACTGTGCCGACTGTTCCAGATGTGGCACCTCCACCAGAAGTCCCGGGAATCACCGATCCAACTTCGGTTGATTAATGAAATTCTGATTTTGCAAAAGACCGGTCATGGGAGCTCCGCTCCTATGACCGTTTTTTTATGCATTTGGTTTGCGCTGATGATCGCGCTTCATGATGTAAATATTAAATTCTCTCGTCACACTTGGGCTTCTGGTTCTTCTCTAAGCAGTTCTGGGCTTCGATAACCTGCTTTACATTTCTCTGGAGTCTCAACGTGCGCACGAAGCGGAACAAAGCCGAGTTCGTAAGTTGGGGATTGGGATTGCGGTGGGATTGCGGATTGTGCTTCTCTTTGTTCTCATCAATCTGGTTGAATCGTTGCAGGGTCCCTTCCTACACTTTGCCGAGAGAAACTGCATCGAAGGGAAATTTAATTTTCACAGCCTGATCGTCTTGTTTGGCGGTGCTTTCATTCTCTACACGGCGAACAAGGAGATAGCTCATATGATGTCTTTGGAGGACGAGGAGCACGCGGTCGACCGGCAGACTTCGTTATCGAAGAAGGTCATCGGGTTGATTGTTTTTATGAACGTGATTTTCTCGTTTGATTCGATACTGAGTGCGATTGCTCTTGCGAGTAAGACGGGAGCGGATGGCAGCCACGAGGGCTATCAACTGGGAGTGATGATTACGGCAATTCTGATCGGCGAGGCCATGATGATTCTTTTGGCCGATCGGGTGACCGAGTTCTTGAGGCCAAAAAGAATGTATCAAGTCTTCGGGCTATTTATATTGTTTGTCGTTGGGATTATGCTACATGCCGCACGAGTTTATCATGCGTAGTTGAAGTTCTTCGGTAACGAAATTCAAGCAATGACCAGGACGACCTTCTATTTCGTCATCGGGATGCTTCTTCTAACCGACATTGTGCAAGGCCGCTATCAGAAGAAGCTGTGCGCCGAGAAACTTCGTAAAGAACAAGCCCTCCGTTCATGAATTCCAACCGCCGTCATTTTCTTTCAGGAGCAGCGGCCTGGATGGCTGCTCCAATCTGGGCTGCGGGGCAGCGTGCGATCAAAACGATTTCCCTGTTCCACACCACGGATCTGCACGGACATATTTTGCCCGGTCAAACCTACGATGGGATCGGCAATGTCGGAGGGCTGGCTCGTTGTGCGACCCAGATCCGGAAGTGGCGAAAGGAATGCCCGGATCACCTGCTCTTCGATATCGGAGACGTCTACCAAGGCACTATTACAGGCTACCAGACCAAGGGGAAAGTCATGATCGAAAGCTTCAACAAGATGGGCTACGATGGGTGGGTTTTGGGCAATCACGAATTTGATTGGGGGCTTGATGTGGTCGAGTCTGCGGTCAAGGGCTCAAAAATGCCTGTCATCACCGGTAACGTCACGGTTGAGGGCAGGAAGGCCGGTGGAATTAACGGGAGTGCCTTTTCAAAGCTTGCTCCCTGGCTTGTCAGGGAGGTGGGCGGTTTCCGGATTGGTTTGGTGGGCTTGATCACTCCGGGCGTTACTTATTGGTCGCGTCCGGAGTTGCTCAAGGGATTTGGCGTGTTTGACCCGATCGAGTCACTCAAGCAGAGCGTCAAAGAACTTGGGGCGGAAAAGGTAGATGCGATTGTGGTGCTGGGTCACATGGGATGGAAACGAGCCGATGATTTTGCCAATCCGATTCAGGAGATGTTGGAGCGGGTGTCTGGAGTAGATGTTTATATTGGTGGTCATTCCCATCAGGACAGGCCGAGTTGGTATTGGTCGAACGTGCTTTGCACGCAGGCGAACTACTACGGGATCAACTGCGGGCGGGTGGATCTCAGCTTCGACCTGGAATCGCGAAAGTTGTTGAAGCGCAATGCCTGGACGGTTCTCATGGATGATCGATTTGCTCTTGATCCGGTCATTGTTGAGAGCACGAAGACAGTTGTGGAGAATGCCGAAGTGCGCCGGCAAACCGTGATTGGCGAGGTTGAAGAAAAGATCTCGGCTAGAGGGAGAAACAGCCCGTTTTGGCAGCTGATCTGCAAGGCGTTTTTGGAAACGGCGGAGAAACAAAAGATGCCAGCCGACGGGGTCTTTCATGGCACCTTTGGCACTCCGGACGTTGAGCCCGGGGTCAAAACGATCGAAGATGCCTGGCAGTGGATTCCTTATGAAAACTGGTTGGTGCATGCGCGGATTACCGGGGCCCAGATTCAGGTGGTGATGGCTGAGTCTAAGAAGGACCGGTATTCGGACCGCAATTTGTTTGGATTGGATCCGGAGACTCTGGATCCGGATCAAAGGTATCACATTCTCTTCAACAGCTATGACAGCCAGTCAGGAGGTCGGAGATTGATGAAGCTGCGGGAAATTTTGGCGGAGTCCGCCAGCGGAACCAAATTGATCCCGGTGAATACCCGTGAGTCGGTGATCGACTATTTCTCAGACAATTTCGGCGCGAAGTAGTTTATCTGCCGCCGACGAGAGTACGATAAACTTCGAAGTCGTCATCAAGGATGACAAGGTCGGCATGATAGCCCGGCTCGATCTTGCCGACATTCGGAAGGCCCAGCGAGGTTGCTTGATTCCATGAGGAGGTGGCAACGATTTCAGAGAGGGGTTCGCCGGTGATTTCGTGGATGAGCTTGAGCCCACGATTGTATCGCAAGGTCGACCCGGCGAGTGCTCCATTGCTTTTTAGACGAGCGATGCCGTCTTCGATGACTACTTCAAGCCCGCCGAGGGTCGTTTCGCCATCGGGTTGCCAGGAGGCCGAGACAGAGTCGGTGATCAGCATGAGATTCTCGCGGGGCACCTGGGCGAAGACGAGTTCGAGCATTTCGGGGGCGAGGTGAATGCCGTCTGCAATGAGTTCGAGGTGAAGCGAGTGGTCGAGAAGGCCGGCTCCGACCACTCCGATTTCGCGATGGTGCAAGCCGGTCATGGCATTGCCAAAATGGGTGAGGTGCCTCAGTCCGTATCCGGCTGCCTCCATTACGGTGGCGTAGTCGGCTTTGGTGTGCGCTGCCGAGGGGGTGATGCCCATTGCTGATGCTTCGCGGATCAGGTTAAGAGCCCCCGGGATTTCGGGAGCGAGTGAAAGGATGAGCGCTGGGAAAATCTCATGGAGTTCCCGAAGCTCGCTAAGATCAGGCGGGCGGACAAACTCGGGATTTTGGGCTCCGGCCTGTTCGCGGTTGATGAACGGCCCCTCGAGGTGAACGCCTGGAATATTCAAGGGAGCCGAGTCAGCCCAGTTTTTAACGGTGCGGACGATTTCGATGAGCCTTTCCTGAGGTTGGGTCAGGGTGGTGGGGAGCCAGGTGGTCACTCCTTCTTTGAGCTTGGTTTGCGCAATGTGCTCGAGCCCTTCGGAGGAAGCATCGCAGACATCAGCACCATCCGCGCCGTGGCTGTGGATATCGATGAATCCCGGCAGCAACATTTTTCCGCCCAGATCAAGATCGCCCGAGGTGTGGTTGGCGATTTCGGCGATCTTGCCATTTTCGATGAAAACACTGGCGCCTTCGCGGTCCAGACCGGGTGAAATGATACGGGCGTTGGTAAGAAGCATCAGTCGAGAAGCAATTTCCAGGATTTCTTTAGATAATTGAGACCGGAAAGCAGGGTCAAGGCCAGAGCACCGTAGAGGAAGCCCGGGAAGAGCCAGCTTGTGGGAGAACTTAGGTTTTGTAGGAATAGGAGGATTCCTCCGTTGGGACGAGATGAATCAAGAATGAGCCAGAGAAGGCAGTTGATTCCGAAGGCGAGTTGCAAGGTCGTTTTCCATTTGCCGAGGTTGTCGGCTGCGATGACCTCTCCTTTGTCCACCGCGATCTGACGCAGTCCGGTGACCAGGAACTCCCGGCCGATGATCACGCAGGTGACCCAAGCCGGGCAGAGGTTTTGGCTGGTGAAGAAAACGAAGGCGGAGGCGACGAGGATCTTGTCAGCGAGAGGGTCGAGCAGTTTACCAAGCGAGGTGACGAGGTTCATCTTACGCGCCAGATAACCATCGAGCCAATCGGAGATGGTTGCGATGACAAAAGTGAGCAGGGCGATCACAAGGGCAGTTGTTCCTCCCAAGCTAGCGCAAACGACAAAAATCGCCGTCAAAACGAGGCGGGCGAAGGTGATGGAATTCGGGAGATTCACGGTGTGGCGTGAGTGTGACGCTGTGATTGCCGAGAAACAACCTTTTGCGACCTTGCGGGGGTGATTTGACATGAACTCCGGTCGTAAGCTATCATATCGAGGTATGAGGACAGCGCTAAAAAGGATTTTGAAGTCAAATGGAGTCACCTTGCTCCTTCCGATTGTGGTCATCGGGTGCGCGGCGCCGGCCGCTTATAACGCAAATACCGGCCAGATTGCGATTCGTCCGGCGTCTTCGGGCCTGATCCAGCAGGGGGCGGCGGCGTTTGAGAAGTATAAAAAGATCAAGCCGATCTCGCGCGACGCAAACACGCGGGCGAAGGTGAATCGGGTCGCAAATCGTCTGAAGCCGGTGGTGAATTTACCCGGTGCGCGTTGGGAATTCGAGGTTTTCGAAGATCCTTCGGCCAATGCCTTTGCCCTTCCGGGCGGGAAAGTGGGAGTGAACACGGGGCTTTTGAAAATCGCCCAGACGGATGGGCAGCTCGCGGCGGTGGTGGCTCACGAGATGGCTCATGTGACCTCGAATCACGCTCAATCACGGATTCAGCGGAATCAATCCGTCGCGTTGGGCGGGGCGATTCTGGGGGCTGTTCTGAGCGGTGCCGAGAATAGCCAGCAACTTGGACAATTGGCTCAGTTGGGGGGCGAGATTGCTTTCGGCCTGACTTTCTCGCGGGCCCAAGAACTGGAAGCTGACCGGATCGGAACGCTTTTCATGGCGCGTGCGGGCTATGATCCTGCCGAGGCCATCACCTTGTGGCAGAAAATGGGAGCGAGCCAGCAAAGCCGCACTCCCGAACTCTTGAGTACGCATCCGGTGAGTTCGACCCGCATTCAGAAGTTGCGCGAATTCATGCCGAACGCGCAGGCCCAGCGTCGCTAGATTAAGAACAAGGGTATGAAGTTTCTCGGAGCCTTGCTCCTTTCGATCCTTTTTGGGCTGCAGGCCCTGGCGGCGAGTCCGGCAGATCTCATCATCTGCGGGATGGAAAAGGTCTTTATCGTTCCTGCAAAAGTGGGCGGAGTAAGCTTGTGGGAATGGACCGCGGAGTCCTCGCCCGAAATTCCGGTTGCGATGCGATCGGACTTTGCGACAACCGACGAGTGCAAGCCCTATGAAGGATGTCTCTTGGTGACGTCTTCCAGCGGTGGAGTGGCCTTGATTGAACGTGCAACGATGAAGTGTCTCTTTTATACGAAGGTCCGAAACGCTCACAGTGCTTGTCTCTTACCCGGAGGTTTGATCGCAGTGGCCTCCAGTTTCGGGGGCGATCAGTTGGTGATTTTTGATTTGGAAAAATCGGGTGCCGGGTTGGCTCCGAAGATGAAGCTCCCGCTTTATGGAAGCCATGGAGTTGAGTGGGATTGGCGGAGACAGTGCCTCTGGGCTCTCGGGACCGAGGTTCTGCTAAAGATCGAGATCAAGAACGGCGAGGCGTTGGTGGTTGAGAGATTCAATCTTCCCACATCCGGTGGCCATGATCTCACCTGGTGGAGTGCGAGCGAGTTGGTATTATCGGTGGATCACCATTGTTACTTGTTCTCCGCAATCGCGAAGGAGTTCATTCCCTTTCGTCCGCTGGCCAACGAGGAGAAGGTGAAGTCGATTCACCGGAATCAAAGAACTGGCAGAATGGTTTGGCACCGGGGGGCAAAAGAGACCTGGTGGAGTGATACCATTCGTTTTGGCAGGCCTGAAGTGACGCGCGTTCTCGAAGGTGAAAAGATTTACAAGGTTCGCTGGGATGAGCCGCGGGTGAGACCGGTCGAAACCTCGGATATCGTCGATCCATCTTTGAAGCCTCGATTGAGTATTTTGGAACATGGGGGCTACTCGGAGAGAAGACGGATGATTGTGGATCTGGATGGGGACGGCCTGAGCGATATGTTGCTCTCAGGAGGTCCCGCCGAGTTTGGCACAATGGGAGGACCGTGGAGGGTCCTACTCCGACGGGAAGTGGGATTCGTGAAAGCGGGGGAGGTCTTTGCTCACCCGGCGGCGATCTCGTTCGAGGAGGATCAAAGCAGGATTTCAGAAGAGTTAAACAAGCGTCGTTTTGCGAGGATCTGGGTTTACCTGAAGTCCAGTGGTCTTGCCGGCTCCTTTGGCTACCATCGCGTGGGGGAATCTATGGTGGATGAACTGCAAAAGCTCGAAATCTATCCTGGGGATGGTGGCACCACTCTGGGGAATGCTCTTTATGAGGCAGCCTTTCGGGAGTCTTCGATTCCCTTCCAGATCCAGCGAAGTAGGACGTCAGAGGAAGGGAAAGTGACCTGGCAATAAAGCCAAAACCGCAAGGCGCTTCAAAAAAAGGGGGCGCATTTTTGCTTCAGCAAGGCGATTTAGTCATCGCTCATGAAGTCGTTGTTGTAGGGGATGCTAAGGACGATGACCCATTTGCCGCGAAGGGCGGAGGTTTAGTCACGGGTGAGCTTGGCGCGATGGATTGATTCCATCGCGACGATCAAGTCCGCCCATTCGACTCGCTCGTCCGAAAGGCGGATGTCGGCACCGCGATTTAGTCCGGCCGGGTCTGTCTCGAAGTCTGGAGCTTCAGCGGAAATATGGTCGGCAGTCGGGCTGCGGAGCCGGCTCTTGGGGCAGAGAAAGAGATCGCTAACCAACTAGTTTTTGAGGTCGACGCAGAGAAGTTTGTTCTGTCCGCGCATGAGGAGCTTTCCGCTACTGAGGGCCAGGGGGCTCCAGTAGCGGAGATCTTTTTTACTCCTAGGGTCGGTCCCAAACACGTTGGCCTCGGCGAGGAGTTTGAAGCCTTTTGGTGAGGGGTCAACGAGGCGAAGGATTCCGTTTTCGCCGTCCTGAACGATGATGATGCCATCCGCATAGAGGCTGGCGCCACGCCCCATGAAAGGATCGTTTCCGGTATTCCAAAGTTCTTTTCCATCGAGATCGAAGCAAACCAAACCACCCTTTTTGCGGCGGGTTGCGGTCTTGTGATTGGAGTTCTCGTTGGCAAGAAAGTAGAGGTGATTGTTGATCACGAAGGGAGGATGAACCTGACTTCCTTTCGGGGTGGTCCAGAGTTCTTTGACTTCGAAGTCGCTGCCGGATTTCTTAACCGAGAGCATTTTTGATCCGCCGTCATATCCGCCTGAGACGAAGAGGCGGTCCTTGTCGACTTGGATGGGAACTGTGATAGGGATGCGGTTTTGGTAGAGCTTGCTGGACCAAAGTTTTTTGCCGGACTTGGGATCGTAGCTACTGAGGCCGCCTTCGTTTCCGGCGGTGAGGAGAATGATCTGCTCGGTTCCACCGAAGTTTGCCACGATCGGTGATGAATGGGAGTCGCTGACACCACCGCTTTTCCAGAGCTCTTTACCGGTTTTTTTATCCCAGCCGGCGATACCGGTCTTTTCTCCGAAGGGCATCGCGATAAGGGTATCACCAATGACGAGAGTGCACTGGGCGTATCCCCACTTTGGGGTCTTGGCGTCAGGGTAGCGCTCGGAGAGCTTTATCTTCCAATCGGCTTTTCCTGTCTTACGGTCGACGCGGAAGACTTCGCCGAAGCTGCCGAGGAAATAGACGGCGTCATCCTCCACGGTGGGGACGCTGCGTGAGCCGGGGTAGGAAGGCTCGCCCTCGGATTTACTCTCGTAGCGCCACTTTTCTTTTCCGCTTTTGAAGTCGAGACAGAGGAGCATGTCTTTTTCTTGCTCGACGCGATCGCCGAGGAAGACTTCATCTCCCGAGATGGCCGCGCCGCCAAATCCGCCTTCAAGCTCGGCGGTCCACTCGATTTCGAGGCCGCTTTTCGGGAACGATTTCACGAGTCCGGTTTCAGCCGAGGTGGCGTTTCCGTTGGGTCCCAGGAACCGGGGCCAATCGTTTGCGGTAAGGGCGGCGGTGGTCAGGGTGGCAAGGAGAAGTTGCAGTCTCATATCTTTATCGAGATTATCGGTTTTCGGGGATGATCGGCCAGCGGGAAATCACGGGCTGGTCTTTCCGGTTACAAAACACCCACTCATGCCCAAATCTCTCAAATTGCGGTTCTTTTTTGTTCCGTATCTTTTACACGTTTCGCCTTTGCGGTGTCAGCCGGCCCCGGTCGACAATCCTTTGAAGGGTCTGGTTCCCTATGTTTCCATCTGGAAGGCGGGCGTGATTTGAAGTTTGCCAATCAAGGATATCAAGACGGTCGGTTGGAGCTGAGGTGACACGAAAAAGCCCGTGGCCGCCGAAACAGGCACGGGCTCTGCGGTGTAGTTTTTCAGATGATCAGTCCTTACGCTTGAGCTGGGGGAAGAGAACGACATCGCGGATGGTGGGTGCCCCGGTGAGGAGCATGATGAGGCGGTCTATGCCGATCCCGATACCACCAGCGGGGGGCATGCCGTGCTCGAGGGCTTCGACGAAGTCCTCATCGATTTCCTGGGCTTCGCCGCCGGTTTGTTCTTGAAGGCGACGGCGTTGAACATCGGGGTCGTTAAGTTCGGAGTAGCCGGGGGAGATTTCCTGTCCGTTGATAATAAGCTCGTATACATCGATCACTGAAGGGTCCTCCGGGTTCTCTTTCGCGAGCGGGATGAGCTTGGAGTCAACGTGGGTCACGAAACAGGGGTTAAAGGTGTGCTCTTCGACGAGCTTCTCGAAAACCTGCTGGGTCACTTCGTAGTCTTCCAGGTGGTCGTGGATCTCGAGCTTAAACTCGGACTGGGCCTTGGCGCGGCGCTCATTCGAAGAGAGGTCGAACCAATCGTCACCTGCGACGTCCTTGATCAGAGATTGATACGGAGCTCGTCTCCAGGGGCGGGAGAGGTCGAGGGTGCGGAGATGCTCTCCATTTTCGTCCTTGTGCTCGATCTGGAGAGTGCCGAAGAATTTTTCGGCGAGGTGGCAGACCATTTCTTCGACAAGGTCGGCCATGATCTCGAAGTCTCCGTAAGCCTGGTAAGCTTCGAGCATGGTGAACTCGGGATTGTGACGGCGCGAGATTCCTTCGTTTCGGAAATTGCGATTGAGTTCAAAGACCTTGGTTAGGCCGCCAACAAGGAGGCGCTTGAGGTGAAGCTCGGGCGCGATGCGCATGGTGAGCGGCATGCCGAGGGCGTTGTGATGGGTCTCGAAGGGCTTGGCGGCCGCACCACCGGCGACATCGTGAAGCATGGGGGTTTCGACCTCGAGATAACCGCGCTCGTGTAGGAAGTTGCGGATCTCGGCAACAATCTTGGAACGCATAATGAAAAGGTCGGCGCTTTCCTGGTTCGACATGAGGTCGAGGTGGCGTTTGCGGTACTTTGTTTCGCGGTCGGAGAGGCCGTGCCACTTGTCAGGCATGGGGCGGAGAGCTTTTGAGAGAACCGTGAGCTTGTCTACTTTGACCGAGGGTTCGCCTTTGCCCGTGGTAAAGGTTTCGCCATCGAGTCCGATCCAGTCGCCGAGATCGAGACATTGGTAGGCCTCCCAATCGGTTTCGGAGATGCCTTTCTTGTTTAGGTAAATTTGGATACGACCGTGGGCATCGCCGAGGGTTGCGAATACGGATTTACCCATGTCGCGAATGGCGAGGAGTCGGCCTCCAAGTTTGACGGGTTTATCATTTTCAAAATTGGCCTTTAGATCACCCGGGGTGGTAGTGGTCTCAAAGGCGGCGCCATAAGGGTTAAGGCCCAATTCCTTGAGTTTCGCAAGTTTCTCGCGCCGGACGGCAATGAGTTCCTCGGAAGTGGATTGGGGCTGTTTAGGCGTTTGTTCGTCGCTCATTTCGGCGGGACTCTAGGAGCTTAAAGGGACTTGAACAGTGTAAATCCACCCCATTGAAGCTGTTAGAGTGACAAAGTTCTTGTCGATAGGGCGAAAAATGGTTTTCCTGCCTCAGATTTAACAATTTGGGGGGGACAGCAGCCCTGTTCAGTTTCTTTGGAAGCCGACGGGGCTGCTGCATGTAGAGCTGGTGCGATTGAAGCGTGTATTCTTCGCCGATTTTTGAGAAAGGTGGAGCGTGAGCGAGGGAAATCGAGTTGACCAGCTGCGTGAGGCGATCCATCAGGCCCGCGCCCGGGTGTATCAAGTGGGTGATGAGACACCCTTGGAGCCGATGATGGTGGACGGGGTTGATCAGCAGATTTGGGTAAAGCGAGAGGACCTCGGGCCGATCAAGGCTTATAAATGGCGGGGGGCCTTTAATGCGATGGCTTGTCTGACACCTGCGCAACTCGAGGGTGGAGTGGTGGTTGCATCGGCGGGAAATCACGCCCAGGGGATTGCTTTGGCTGCGAGAAAGTTGGGAACGACGGCTCGTATCTACATGCCGAAGCCAACTCCGCTGGTGAAGCGGAAAGCTGTTATGGCGCATGGCGGTGATTGTGTCGCAATCGAATTGGTCGGTGATAGTTTTTCGGAGGCGCAAACGGCAGCGCTTGAAGACGCCGCGCGGACCGGCGCGACCTTTATCCCGCCCTACGATTCTATTGAGGTCATGGCTGGGCAGGGGACTCTGGCTGATGAAATTTTCACCTCCGGCGAGGGGCCCTTTGACCGGGTCTATGTCGCGATTGGTGGAGGGGGTATGGCCTCGGCGGTCGCGGCGCTGTTGAAGAATTCGTGGCCGGAGGTGAAGGTGATCGGGGTGGAAGGAGTCGATCAGGCTTCAATGAAGGCTGCCATTGAAGCGGGGCGACCTGTGTCCTTGGACTACGTCGATGTTTTTTGCGACGGCACGGCGGTGACGCAGGTAGGCAATTTGACTTATGAGCTTTGTCGCGAGCTACTGGACGAGCTCGTGACGGTGACCAACCAGGAGGTCTCTTCCGCGATCAAATCACACTGGGACGGTCTTCGGGTGATTCCAGAGCCGAGCGGAGCCATGAGTCTGGCTGCTTTTTTGAAGCAGCATGAGGCGGGCGAGGTTGGGCCGAACGAAAAAGTCCTGACCATTTTATGTGGTGCGAATATGGATTTCGCGAAGTTTGCCGATGTTTCCCGTCAGGCTGGAATTAACCCGCGACGTGACCGGAGTTGGCGCTTTGAGATCCCAGAGGAAAAAGGTTCCCTCGCGGGGCTGTTGGCTGATTTGCCGGATGGTGTGAGTATCATGGATCTTCAGTATGGACGGACGGTGTGTGAGCTCCAGCGACCGCTGTTAAGTGTCGATTTTCCCGATCCGGTTTTGTCTGAATTTGAGAACTGGATCGCAAAAAATAAGGAGAGGTCTGAAGATGTCACGGGCCATGGTGCGACCACGTTTCGCGTGATTCCGTTTACTCCTTCTCTCTTTGTTGCGCCCTTGTTTGTAGAGGTTGAGTTTCCGGAAAGGGCCGGAGCTTTGCTGGGGTTTATGAATGCGATTAGCGCCATGACCAGTTTGTGCTACTTCAATTACACCTACACGGGGGAACGAGTGGGCCGAGCCCTGATTGGCTTGGACTTCGATAGTGGGACGGACCTATCTACGCATCGGGAAAATATCTTTGGACAAGCCGGTAAAACTGTACGGGCGGTGAAAGAAGTCTTGATAGATTCGCTCATTTAATACGTGAAATTTTTTTGATTATAAATTCCCGGTTTTTTTCGTTGTTTTTGAATGGAGGGATTTAGAATCAAACTGGGTTTGAGGTTTTTGAGTTGCTGCCGATCAGGTATTCACAAATCGCGATTCAGGATGCTGTCGCGGAGATGGCGGCTGAGATTGAGAGTGATGATTGGTTGGTTGGGAATGTTGACGGGAAGACCTTCCTAAAAGCAGTGCTGAACAAGCTGAAAGTTCCCGAGGAGTCCCAAGTGTTGGTTTTTTCTAAGATGAGCCTGCAAAATTCCCTGATAAATCAGCGGAATCCCAGGTCGATCTATTTTTCGATTGATACTTATGTCGGCTGGGTTCGAAGAGAAAAAGTTGAGGTGATCGTTGGGGATGAAAAGTTGGGACCGGTTTTTTTAGAACATTGATCCCCCGTTCGGTGATTGCCCGTGCCACGGATTCCTCTTTGCAATGCCACGCGACTTCACGGACTTCCGGGCATGTTTATCCGCTCGGTGGTGCCGGATCAGAACAGTCATCCTATTTTGAGCGCCGGAATATCTCTGGTCACTGATAGCACTCCGCTGAAGGAGAAATAGGTTGGCTGGTGAATTTCGGGGACCTCCGGTCATCCCCATCTTGGCAATTGTTGGATTCCGGAAAGCGCGTTGGATTGCGTGGAGATGAAGCCCGAAGTTTCCTGTCACGAGGATTCATCTTCATTGATCGACACCGGAAAGTATCTGCAGCCGACGAGTGACATCGTGGCATTGATGGTTCTTGAACACCAGTAATGGACTCACAATTTAATGACAAAGGCTAAGATGGAATACAAGCGTGCGCTTTATTTCCAGAAGTCTTACAGTGAGGAAGAAGATTTGAATTCCCAAGGGCGAATGTCCTGGAAGCCCTTGGATAGCTCCGCGAAAGAAATCGTCGATGCTTTTTTATTTACCGACGAAGTCGACCTTGGCGGAGACGGGGTCGAAGGCTTTGAAAAACTTGCAGAAGCCTGCAAGCAGGGCGGCGTGAAAACGGCAAAAGGAAAGAGCCTCTGGGACTTTCGTCTGGACGGTCGGATTTTTAAGAATAGCTGTTCCTACAAGATCCCTTCTCAGGCCTTTAAAGGCTTGCCTGAAATGGTCAGGGAACGGTTTTTCCATCACCTTCGTGAGGAGTTGGGTAAAGAGGCCGGCAATCACCTGAGTTCCCGAGAGAAGAAAATTCTTCGTGGGATCTTGGAACAAAATGTGCCGGGATTCAAAAGTGAATCTTTGCGCCGGGCTGGGGCACGATGACTTCGGTGTCGGGCAGGGCTTCAGCGAGTTTGGTTTCGAACCAGCGGACGGCGTCCGGATCTCCATGAACAAGCAGAAGTTTTTTGGGACTTACCTTCACCGCGAATTCGAGAAGTTCTTCGCGACGTGCATGGCCCGAAAAATCGAATTCTTCGACGGAACAGTTTAGCTGGACTTTGTGGGTGCCGTCGAGACGGATGACAGCGCCAGATGAGGCTCGCTTGATTGCCCCGGCAGGGGTGGCGGGATCGGCGTAACCTACGAAGAGGAGAGAATTTGCCGGGTTTTGAATGAAGCTCCGGGCGAACACGTTCGACGTTGTTTTCTCGCTCATCATGCCGCTGGAAAGGCAGTAGATGGCCCCGGGCTTGTAATCGATCGGCGCGCGCCTCCTCTTGTTCCCGGTGTGAACCTTCATGTCACGGAGAATTTCGAAGTTGGGGCGATGACGTCTCGTTGAATCGGAAAAGCTGTCGTAAATGACCGTCATTTTAGTGCTAAGGCCACCGATGAAAACCGGGGTGTATTCCGGAATCAAGCCCTCTGCTTTGAAGTAATCAATCATCGTGAGCACCTCTTGGGTTTTTCCAATTGCGAACACGGGAATTAGGGCCGATCCTCCGGCTTCGAGTGCATTTCGAATGCTTTTAGCGAGAAGCTTTTCTTGGTCGGCGCGGGTGTAGTCGGTCGGGCGCTCGTCAGCGCCCCGCGTCGTTTCCATGATCAGGAGATCAGGCTCGACAAGATCGGGAAAGCGCGCCCCTTTGATCAAGGAGTGGCCCTGGAAGCTGACATCGCCGGTATAGAAAACCTGCTTGTGATCTTTTTCGATCAAAACTCCGGCTGATCCCAGAATGTGGCCCGCGTCATAAAAGGTGACCGTCGTCCCGGTCTCTCCTAGTGGATCCAAGGAAAACGGTTTTTCATAGGGGCGAATCATCCAGCGCTCTAGGAGGTAGTCAATTTCGCGATGATGATAGAGGGGATATTCGGGAATGCTCAATTCCTCTCTCTGGCTGCTCATAACATTGACCGAATTATGAAGAAGGGCTTCCCCGAGTGCCGCGCAGGGTGCTGTGAGATAAACAGGTGCGGACGGCTGATCCCGCTGGGCGACCGGCAGGGTCCCAATGTGGTCTAGGTGGGAGTGGGAGATAATAATCGCATCGGCGCTATCGTAAGGAATCTCTTGGTATTGGGGGAGAGCATTTCGTCCTTCCTCCTTGGGGTGCATTCCGGCATCCAAGAGAATCGAAGTCCCGTTCAAATTGAGCGCGTAGGAGTTTCCACCGATCTCGGCTCGAAGATTAAGGGACTGGAATGAAAAAGTAGGCACGGCTTGAGACGATAGACGGAGAGGCTTGGCTGGCTAGGGATTTGTCTCCGAAGATGAAAATCACGGCAGTATTTAGGAGATGTTAACGAAAATATTGGATAGTCTTCCAGTGATGAAGCTTTTTTTAGGCCGATTTTTCCCGTAGAATCAACGATTCTCCGATTCAGAGGAAAATTCATCGGGAAATGACATCCAAAATCATTGACGTGAGAAAGAAAATCGTTAGGGTTGCCCCCGCAGCCGCTGCCGGCCGCGATCGAGAAACACTTAGGGAGGCTCGCTTGAATGAATTTTCATCAGCGGGCCTGCTCAGTCTTCC
>Ga0213866_10000910_pt1 | contig 22881 bp, 20 predicted proteins | sample PICome_11_FD_160079 | JGI IMG/M metagenome (GOLD analysis project Ga0213866, IMG submission 160079) | Coastal seawater microbial communities near Pivers Island, North Carolina, United States - PICO284 | ecosystem: Environmental > Aquatic > Marine > Coastal | place: USA: North Carolina...
ATTTATCATGATGGGTCTGATAGTGTCATTTATGACGGCGGTACAGGTAATTTAAAGTTGTTAGGTACAAATGTTGTTATAAACAACGCCGGTAATACTGCAAATTTAGCCACTTTTAATGATGGCTCTGATGTCAGATTATTTTTTAATGGTAGTCAAAAACTAGCCACCACCTCTACAGGCATCGACGTAACTGGCGTTATCACCACAGACGGTATGACTACCTCTGCTGACATTAACTTTGGTGACGATGATAAAGCAGTGTTCGGTGCTGGCTCAGATCTACAGATTTACCACGATGGTAGTCATAGTTATGTCAAAGACGCAGGCACAGGAATTTTGTATGTACAAGGCTCTGGTCAAGTTAGAGTCGGAGGTGCAGACGGCACTACAGGCGTAGAAGTAAATGAAGGTGGAGATGTAAAGTTACGTTATAACAATGCTAATAAGCTAGCTACCACCTCTACAGGCATCGACGTAACGGGTACTGTGACGGCTGATGTTTTGACTGTTAGTGATGGAACAGAAACAACGTCTATTCCTGCAACTGCTGATAGAGTGGCTTTTACAGGAGCATCATCAAACTTTATTCAAAGCAGTACCTCGCTATTTGTTCAGCCAACGGGAGATTTAGTTTTAAACGGCACTGGCGCAGAAATTATGCGTCTTAAGTCAAGCAAGGTCGGTATTGGCACTAGCAGTCCCCAAAGACAGCTTCATGTTTCAGCAACTGCTAATAACACACATATAGCCATTGAAAGAGATGGGGCAGATAATCCTTCAGCTTTAATATTAGGAGCAAATCAAAATAAAACTGAAATAATATCAAGTGCGGCAGAAGAATCTACAAGTGGCGTACCTTTAACGTTCTTAACTGGCAATACAGAACGCATGCGTATTGACTCTAGCGGGAATGTCGGTATTGGTGTTACTAATCCTACTACTTTGTTAACTTTAAATGCAGATACCTCATCAACCCCACAATATTCTGGATATACAGCAGGCGGCACACACATTTATTCCTTGGGTCGTGATGGAAGCAATGGTTTAGGGTTAAGCGCATACGGAACTTTAACTTTCCGCACAGGAGCTACTACTGGTTTTACATCTGGTTCAGAAGCCATGCGTATCGACAGCTCTGGTAATGTTGGGATTGGGACGACACCTAGTGCGTGGACTTCTAATTATGATATTCAAGCATTGCAGATTACTAATGGTGCTGTTTACGGTGCCACAAGTGATTTTAATGTAGTGCAAAATGCTTTTTTTGATGGAAGTAATTTTAAGTATAAAACCACATCAGGTGCGGCACGCTATCAGCAAAGCCAAGATAATCATGTTTGGTATAGTGCACCATCAGGAACGGCTGGAGCAACTGCTACATTTACAGAACGCATGCGGATCGACTCAAGCGGGAATGTTGGTATTGGTACTAGCTCAGCAGATGGTACTCTCCATGTACATTCAGGATCTGCTGGAACCATAACAGCCGCCGCCGCCGCAAATAATTTAGTAGTAGAAAACAGTGGCCCAGTTGGCTTATCTCTTTTGTTTGATGATTCCGCCAATAACGCATATGGAAACATCTATTGGGGAAATGAAACAGACGGTAGTGGTGACGGTAAAATTACATATTTTGGCTCAACGTATGTAGTTCCTGCAGATAGACAAAGTATGGTGTTTGATACTGCTGGCACTGAAGCCATGCGCATTGATTCACGCGGTCGGTTGGGTCTGGGGACTAGTTCGCCTGATGGAATATTGGATATTGAAGGCGATTTTGAATCAAGCAAAGCATTAGTTTTAACAAATACAAAAGGTACAGGCACAGTATCTTACATAAGGTCGCACGGCGGTAATGGCGAGACATTAGCTTTTTATCACGATGGAAGTATAAGGCAACTATGGGATTCTAGCGGATACACTGCTTTTGAAAATGGCGGCACTGAAGCCATGCGTATCGACTCTAGCGGCAACTTGTTGGTTGGTAAGACTTCTACCAATTTTGGTACAGCAGGTTCAAGGCTGTCAGCCGCAGGAGAAGTGCAAGGAACTGTAAGCGGTTCTGCTGTTGCGGCTTTTAATAGACTTAGCAGTGACGGAGAAATTGCATCTTTTTGGAAGGACACAAGCCAAGTCGGTAGTATTGGTGCTACTGGCGGTGATTTATATATTGATGGAGCAGGCGGCCAAGTTAAGTTTTATATTTCAGGTTCAGTTAAATATGAAATGGATGGGGCACAGTTTTTTGCAACAACTGACAACGCAAACGACCTTGGAGCCGCTTCGTTTAGATGGGACGATGTCTACGCCACTAACGGCACCATTCAAACCTCTGACCGCAATGAAAAGCAAGACATTGAAGCACTGTCAGATGCGGAGCAACGTGTCGCTGTAGCCGCTAAAGGATTGCTACGTAAATTCCGCTGGATTAATTCTGTAGAAGCTAAAGGCGACGAAGCACGTATCCACTTTGGCATTATTGCTCAAGACCTACAAGATGCGTTTACTGCTGAAGGCTTGGACGCTGGACGCTACGCAATGTTTACCTCAACAACTTGGACTGATGAAGAAACTGGTGAAGAGCGTTCACGAATGGGTGTGCGTTACTCTGAGCTACTTGCTTTCATCATCGCCGCTATTTAACTAGGAGACTAAGACAATGGCTACATGGACTATCGCAAACCTTGAGCGTAACGTGGCAGACGGCGGTGTAACCGTTGCACACTGGCGTGTTACTGAATCTGAAACTGTTGGTACTGGCGACGACGCTGTTACCCACACTGCCTCTGCATACGGCACTGTAGGCTTTACACCTGACCCTGATGCTGATGACTTTGTTGCTTACGACAGTCTGACAGAAGAAGTAGTTATGGGCTGGGTACACGCAGAGGTAGACAAGGATGCTACTGAAGCGGCACTGACAGCTAACATTGAAGCGCAGAAGAATCCTGTATCTGCTGACGGTATGCCGTGGTAAAACATGCGCTACTTTGTGTTTTTTGTTCTTGTGACTTTGTCACTGTCAGGTTTTGCTCAGAATAGAGCAGAGGTTGAAGGAGAAGTAGAAGTAGAAGGTATTCCTTCTGTACTACCAGACAACGATCAAGAAGGTGACTTGAACAGCAACACACAAGTCGGTGGTAATAACACAGAAGGTAGTTACAACAGCAGCAAGACGTACAACGGAGCAGGTTCAAGTGGTATGCCTGTCAACACAGCAATCAGCCCTAGTTTGATGTCTAACGGTTCTGAAAGCTGTCTCCAAAGTATTACAGGTGGTGTGCAGTTGGTGGGTCTTGGTTTGTCCTCTGGTAAGTACATGCAGGACACTGAGTGCAACAGAAGGAGAGACAGTATTACTCTTTCTAACATGGGTATGAAAGTAGCAGCAGTATCGCTAATGTGTCAAAACCCTAACGTATGGAGAGCTATGATGATGTCTGCTACTCCTTGCCCTATCATCAAGAATGGTAAGTTAATAGTAGGCAAAAGCGCTTTACTAGAAATTAAACGTAACCCTGAGTTGCACATTGTGGACTACTCAGAAAGCAAGGACTACTACGACAACATACTAGGAGTTGGCTCGAATGACACGACTGAGGTTGAAAGCACTACTAGCGTTTCTGCTCGTTTCCGCACCAGCGTACAGTAACGAGATTGACGACCTAGTTAACGCTAGTCAGTCCATACGTGACACGTTTAAGTACGGCATCAAGGCTGTTGGTGGTTTACAGGCTTACGCACCTTTAGGCGGCATTGCACCAACAGGGACTGTAGACCAAGGCAAGATTAGCTACAACCAGTCTAAGGCTTACAACGATGCTCTAGCTGCTGTACAGAACGCTACGTACACTTATGATCCTGGCGCTCAAGAGTACTTTGATAATCAGGCACAACAGGCCATGAATGAAGTCAACGCCGCTGTAGATGCGTACGTACAAGCTGCTCAGGTAGTCATTGAAGTAGCCACGGTTAACGAGATGGCTCAGGACGCACAGGAAGCTGGAGACGAAAGAGGTGCTATGGCACTACAGGAGTACATTGAAGCTAACGACGTTGTACTGTCGGACGCAGAGGTAGACTTCTACAACGAGTCTTTGGACAACGTAGAGTCCGCTGCTCAGACCGCTGCTGCGTACTTTGCTGTTGCTAATGACGAAGAACTGGTAGCTACAGCGGACGAAATGGCGTACGACATTAGAGTTACCTATGCAGAGGCTGCTACTTCTTTCTTTGACGTCGCTACTTCAGCAATGTGGGTATCATTTGACGGTGGTGAAACAATACAAGGTTTAGCTTTAGGTGGATACTTTGTAACTGTTGAGTCTGTTCTTATTGAAGGTGAAGACACAGAATTCTTCAGGACTTCACCAGAAGGCGGTTGTTGGTTTGCTCCGGACTATGAGGCGTGTCTAAATGGCGCTTGATGATCTAGAGTTAAACATAGGTGGACAGTCGTTTAAGGGTGTTTACGTAGCAGTAGTAGTGTCCTTTGCGTCAACTATTGCTGGTGGTATCTGGACAGCTTCAGAATTCTTTGGCCGTCTAGAGGCTCAGGAAGCCGCTGTAGAGGCTGCAGGAGTAACTGCTAGTACCCTACAGGCTAGGTTCGAAGATTTGCGTGAGAGCCAAACAGAAGCCTTACAGGGCTACCAAGTGACCATAGCTAACATGCAGCAGTCACTAGAAGACAATGACGTAGCTAGTCTACAGGGTAAACTGGCTGAACTAGGCACAAACCTAGAAGCGATCATGGAAGCACAGAAGGAATTGTTAGACCTACGTGACCGTGTAGCAGCAGTAGAAAAGTCTAACGCAGAAGCAGTACTAAGGGTAGACAACAGGCTTGAGTCACTCAAAGACACTAACGAAAGACTTAAGCGTATACAAAAAGAAATAGACGATATCTGGCTTGGCCTAGATTCCATAGCAAATCCTTTGGGGTAACGCATGACAAAGACAGAAGAATTACTAGCTAGAATCGAAGGTCACGAAAAAGAGTGTGCTGTACGTTACGAAATGATTCAAATGCAGTTAGACGAAGGCGGTAAAAGATTTGACAAGCTAGAGCGTATGGTTCTGTCTATCTACCCTTTTATTATAGCTAGTATTGTTGTTGCGGAGTACTTCAGATGATGCAAGCACTAATTGGTCCTATTGTTAACCTTGTGGGCGGACACTTGCAGCGCAAGGCAGAAGAAAAGAAAGCTGTACATGAGCGTAAAATGGTAGCCATACAGCAAGACGCAAACTGGGAAAACATACATGCAAACAACGCGGCTAACTCGTGGAAAGACGAATGGTTTACCATCTTGTTTTCAGTCCCTTGTGTACTTGCGTTTTTTCCCTCTATGGTTCCTGTAGTTATGGCGGGCTTTGAGGCACTAAACGGCATGCCTGAGTGGTACAAAGGATTCTTAGGTGCTGCTGTAGCAGCGTCGTTTGGGCTACGTGGTTTAGCTAACTGGAAGAAGTAAATGGCATTACGACCTACTAAAGGAATGTTTACAGGATCTAAAGAGACTAAGACTTTGCCTGGAGAGTCTGGTCCTTTTGACCCTAATGCTGGCACAACAACTAATATTAAAGAGCTTCTTGATGACATTCCAGAAATGCCGGAAGATCCTGAAGAGCCGCCAAGACCTGAAGACACCATAGCTGAAGCTTTTGCAGGCTGGGACGCATTTATTGCTGAAGTTCTTCAGTACATCGAAGACCAAGCCTCTGACGACATCGACCGTGTGTACCTCGCTCAAGAGCTACAAGAGCTTCAAGATTTGTTTGAACAATATGAAGCTGGTGAAATAACCGCAGAAGAGTTTCTTGAGTTTGAACCTGACTTTATTTTTGACGTTCCAGGAGCAACAGAATATTGGGAAAACCTTAATAACGTTGTTTCTCAGTCTGAAACAGAAGCACCAGAACAAGTTTTACTTAATGAAGATGAATTTAACGAACAGTTTCCAGATATTGATCCTTCTGAATACACTGAATCAGGCACATGGACTGACCCTGAAACAGGAATTATATACGTTATTAACATCCCACCTGAAATAGAAGAACCCGAAGAAGAAGAAGAAGAAGAAGGCGGTGGTGGAGGAGGTGCAGCCGAAGAAGCTGACAAAGAGGCTGAACAATCACAGAAAGAAACAGAAGCGGAACAAACTCAAAAAGACGCTGAAGCAGAGACTACAACAAAAGAAGAGGAAGCAGCTGAAAGAGCGCAAAAGGACGCTGACGCTGAAACCCTTGATAAAGAAGAAACAAGAGCGGAAGAAGAACAAAAAGAAATAGAAGCGGAACAGTTAGATAAAGAAGCTGAGCAAGGAACTAAGGACGCTGAGCAAAGAGATAAAGAGGAGGCTGCAGAACAGGAAGCTAAGGACACTGCTGCAGAAGAATCACAAAAAGAAGCCGAAGCAGAAACTACGAGAAAAGAAGAAGAAGCTGCTGAAGAAGCAAGCAAGGAAGCTGAGGCGGAAACACAACAAAAGGACGCCGCTGAACAACAACAAAAAGACGAAGCTTCAGAACAAAAGGCTAAGGATGAGCAGGCAGAGTTTCAAGCTAAAGAAGACGCGGAACCTCCCGTAACTGACATTGAAACAGACGACACTACAGGTACTTCTGCTGACGTTTATTCGGGCATGGAAGACAGTATTGTTGCACGTCAAATTCATGAAGCTATTATTAATGAAACTGACCCTGAAGTTAGGGACGGATTAATTAATGATTGGGAGCGTTACACCGGACAACAGTGGGACGACACTTACTTAGAAGAAGACCCCTATGAAGATTACGAGCCTGATGTTGATCCTCCTGAACCTGTAGGTTACGTTTATGATGAAGTAGAAGGAACAACAAGACCTGTTTATCAGTTACCTGAAGACGGTACTACGGTTTATGACGATCCTGGTCAAGCCGAAAGCGCTTACAAAGAGCAGCAAGAAGCCGAAGCTGAAACCCGCGAAAAAGACATGGCTGAAACTCTCGAAAAAGAAGAACAAGCAGAGCAAGAAGCCGAAGAAGCAGAAAAAGAAGAGTCTGAGCGTATTTACAAAGAAGCTGAACAGTCTGAGAAAGATGCTCAAGCTGAAACTGAGCGTAAGGAACAAGAAGCTGCCGAACGTGCTGATAAGGAAGCACGGGCTGAAACTGAACAAAAGGAAGCTGAGGCTGCTGAGAGAGCAGATAAAGAAGCTCAAGCTGAGACAGAACAAAAGGAAACTGAAGCTGCCGAACGTGCTGATAAAGAAGCTCAGGCCGAAACACAGCAAAAAGAAGAAGCTGCTGCTGAACAAGCTGAGAAAGATGCTCAGGCTGAACAGGAATCTAAAGAAGCTGAAGAAGTAGCTAAAGACGCAGAAGAAACTGAAAAGGAACAACAAGCAGAACAAGAAGCTAAGGACACTGCCGCTGAGGAAGCACAGAAAGAAGCTGAGGCAGAAACAGCAGACAAAGAAGCTCAGGCTGCTGAAGAGGCTCAAAAGGAAGCCGAAGCAGAAACTGCTGATAAGGAAGCTCAGGCTGCTGAAGAGGCTCAAAAAGAAGCTGAAGCTGAAACACAACAGAAAGAAGAAACAGCAGCAGAAGAGGCTCAAAAGGAAGCTGAGGCAGAAACTCAGGAAAAGGACGCAGCTGAACAACAGCAAAAAGAAGCAGAAAACCAAGAGAAAGAAACTCAAGCTGAGCAACAAGAAAAAGAAGCTGAGAATCAAGAAAAGGAAGAAGCTGCTGCAGAACAAGCTAACAAAGAAGCCGAAAATCAAACTAAAGAAGAGCAAGCGGCTGAACAAGCTACTAAAGAGGCAGAGACTCAGGAAAAGGAAGAGATAGCAGCTGAGGAAGCTGAGAAGGACGCTGAGCAGACTCAGAAGGAAGCCGAAGCTGAAACTCGGGAAAAGGAAGAGGTAGCTGCTGAGGAAGCCAGAAAAGAAGCTGAAGCAGAAACCGAAGCTAAGGACGCTGAAGAGGCTGAAAAAGACGCTCAAGCTGAAACCGAAGAGAAAGAAGAAGCTGCCGCAGAAAGAGCAGAGAAGGAAGCTCAGGCAGAAACTGAGCAAAAGGAAGAAGCAGAAGAAGCTAGAAAAGAAGAAGCCGAAGAAATAGCTAAGGAAGCTGCCGAAGAACTGCAGAAGGAAGAAGCTGAGCAGGCTGAAAAAGATCAACAAGCTGAACAAGACGCTAAGGATCAACAGGCTGCTGAAGAAGCAGATAAGGAAGCCGAAGAGCAAGCTAAGGAAGCTCAAGCAGAAACCGAAGACAAGGAAGCTGAAAACCAAGAGAAAGAAGAAGTAGCTGCAGAGGAAGCTGACAAAGAAGCTGAGGCTCAAGAGAAGGACGCTGAGGAAGAAGCCAAAGAGCAACAAGCAGCAGAGGAAGCAGATAAGGAAGCTGAAGAGCAACAAAAGGACGCTGAGGAAGCTGCTAAGGACGCTGAGGAAGACGAGAAGGAACAACAGGCTGCTGAAGAGGCTGACAAGGAAGCTGAGCAAACTCAGAAGGACGCTGCGGCAGAAACTGCAGAAAAAGAAGAAGTAGCTGCCGAAGAAGCTCAGAAGGAAGCCGAAGCTGAAACAGCAGAGAAGGAAGCTGAGGACGAAGCTAAGGACGCTGAAGAGGCTGAAAAGGAAGCTGCTGCTGAGACTCAAGAGAAGGAAGAAGCTGCAGCAGAAAGGTCAGAGAAGGAAGCTACTGCTGAAACTCAGGAAAAAGAAGAAGCAGAACAAGCACGTAAAGAAGAAGCTGAGCAAGCACGTAAGGAAGAAGCAGAGCAAACACGTAAGGAAGAAGTAGCAGCAGAAGAAGCCGCTAAGGAACAAGCAGCTGAAGAGCAAGCTAAGGAACAGGCTGCTGCTGAAGAAGCCGCTAAGGAACAACAAGCGGCTGAAGAAGCTACCAAAGACGAGAATGCTCAGAAGGACGCTAGTGCAGAAACCGAAGCTAAGGATGCTGAACAAGCCAATAAGGACGCTGCTGACGAACAGCTAGAAAAGGATCTTGAGTCGTCTGAGCAGGAGCGTAAGGACGCTGAAGAACAAGCTAAGGACACTACAGGAACTGGAGACGGCACTGGTGACGGTACTGGTGAAGGCGAAGGTACTGGTGAAGGAACCGGAACAGGTGAAGGTACTGGAACAGGTGAAGGTACTGGTGACGGAGACGGTGTTGGTGGTACAGGCATGATGACTGCTAAGCCCAAAGAAGTTGATTTTACTAAGTTCATGTCAGGTATTACTTATGAGTTGCCCACTTTAGAAGAAATAGGTCAAGCACCACAAGTTGACTACGTAGCGTCTCTGGAAGAAACATTAGGTCCAATCGGAATAACAAGCAGTTTGTTTAAGGAATATATCGGATGACATACTTGAACCTTATGAACAACGTGCTACGCAGACTGCGTGAAGAAGAAACCACGTCGGTTACTAGCACTACTTATAACAAGATGGTTAGTGACTTTATTAACGACGCTAAGAAGTTAGTAGAGGAGTCTAACGACTGGTCAGCCTTGAGAAGCACTATTACTGTTTCTACTACAGCTGACGACAATACGTATTCCTTGACGGACTGTGGTGACAACGTAAAAGTTATGTGTGTTCTTAACGACACTAGTAACGTCTTTATGGAGTACCAAAGTAAGGACTGGTTTAACGAGCAACTGTACATCAATAACGCTGCTACAGGCGCACCTATGTACTACACGTACAATGGCCTTGACGCTAGTGGTGACACGCAAGTACTCGTAGGTCCAACACCAGACGGTGTGTACAACTTGCGGTTTGACGTGATTAAACGACAGGCTGACTTGAGTGCTAACACTGACACACTGCTAGTACCTTCACAACCTGTGATACACCTAGCTGTTGCTTTGTTGGCTCGTGAACGTGGTGAAACAGGAGGAACTTCTACTGCTGAGTACTTTGGTATTGCTGATAGGTACTTGTCTGACGCTATCGCAATAGACGCAGCTAAGCATCCAGAAGAAATGTACTTTAGGACTATCTGATATGGCTCAAGAACTACGTAGCATTAATCTTGTAGCACCAGCGTTCAAAGGTATTAACACCGAAGATTCGCCGTTGGCACAAGACCCGTCGTTTGCAGAGATTGCAGACAACGCTGTGATTGACAAACGTGGTCGTATTGCGGCACGTAAGGGTCATAGTGTTATTACAACTGACAAGACAGCGTTAGGCTCTGGTTCTATCAGAGCTATAAAAGAGTTTGAAAGAAGTAGTGGTAGCAACGTAGTTCTGTCTGTAGGCAACAACAAGATATTCACAGGCACTACTACGCTTACTGACGCTACACCTGGTAGCTACACGATCACAGCAGACAACTGGAAGATTGTTAACTTTAACGACAAGGCGTACTTGTTTCAAGCTTCCCATGCACCTTTGGTGTACGACGGTACTTCCGTAGTCCGTCTAGACTCAGTAGCGGGTGCTGCTGGTGTTGTGCAAGGTAATGAAGTTTGTTCTGCTTATGGGCGTCTTTGGGTAACAGGCCTTAGCACCAGTCCTTCTACTGTTTATTGGTCTGACTTGTTGATAGGTCATGACTACTCAGGCGGCACTAGTGGGTCCATTGACATATCCAAAGTCTGGCCTGACGGGTACGACGAGATTGTTGCTTTGGCTGCACACAACGGCTTCCTTATCATTTTTGGTAAGCACAGCATTGTGGTGTACCAAGGAGCAGAAGCACCAGCTACAATGACATTGGTAGACACTGTAGCAGGCGTTGGTTGTGTAGATAGAGACACTGTGCAGTACACTGGTACTGACGTACTGTTCCTATCACACACTGGTTTGAAGAGCTTTGGACGCACAATACAACAGAAGTCCATGCCTGTTAGCAGTCTGTCAGGAAACATTACTAAGGACATCATTAATGCCCTGCAGACAGAAAACACATTCTTTAGGTCTGCTTATAGCCCTGAAGAAGGTTTTTACTTACTAACTTTTGTAGGTCAGGACAATACCTACTGTTTCGACGTTAGAGGCACAACAGAAAACGGTTCTTACCGTGTCACTCGTTGGCCTTCTACAGGCTTCACAGCCTACACACGTTTGGACAACGGTGACTTTTACATAGGTACGTCCGAAGGTATTAGTCAGTACGTGGGTTATCAGGACAACGGTTTAGGCTACCGCTTTAAGTACTACAGCCCAAGTTTGACATTTGGTGATAGCTCCCGCATCAAGATTCTTAAGAAGCTGAAGCCTACACTTGTTGGTGCTAACAACGCAACAGTATTTATGAAGTGGGCGTATGACTTTGAAGGTACGTACGCAACAGCAGAGTTTACAGTAGGAGACCAGATTACTGGTTTCTTCGGTGAGAGCGAGTACACAACTGTGGAGTTCACAGGTGGCGCTTTGACCAACCAAAGAAGTTTAAACGCAACAGGCTACGGAACTAGTGTTGTTGTAGGTTTAGAAGCAGAGATTGACGGTTCACAGCTGTCACTACAGGAGATCAACGTAATGGCTTTGATAGGTAAATTACTATGATAGATTTAAATCAATTATTAGGTTTAGGTGCTTTAGGCGCTGGTGGTTTACTTACAGGTAAAGCTTATCAACGCCTTGGCGAAATTGGTGAACAAGCAAGAAGGGAAGCAGGCGACATTGCTACTACTGGTGTAGAGCAAACACGGTTTATGCCCTTCACAGTAACGACAGGAACAGGAGGAGCATTAACTACTACTCCTGAAGGTGGTCTTACTGTAGGCTTGTCTCCAGAGGAACAAGCGTTCCAACAGCAGATGTTTGGAGGTGCAGGTCAGTTTTATCAACAGGCTATGCAACCTACGCAGGCACGTGAGCAGGCTGTCTTTGAACGAATTAGGGAAGCACAACGTCCTGAAGAGGAACGTCAGAGGCTTGCTACTGAAGAGCGTCTAGCGGCACAAGGACGCTTAGGTTTGCGTACAGCGCAGTTCGGAGGCGCTCCTGAGCAGTTTGCTTTGGCTAAGGCTCAGGAAGAAGCACGTAACCAAGCGATGCTAAGTGCAATGCAACAGGCGCAAGCTGAGCAGATGCAACAGGCACAGCTAGGTGGTCAGTTCATGGGCGCTAGTTACACACCTCAAGCGCAAGCATTGAACGTCCTACAAGCAGGTATGCCAGCTGCACAAATGGCGCAACGTGGTCAGCTGACTGGTGCTGGTTTGTTCGGTGAAGCACAAATGGGTGGACTTGAGGCACTGCTTGGTTCAGGTCTTGGACAAGCTAACCTCTACGGTCAACTAGGTACTGGTCTCCTGTCAGGACTGTTGACACCACAGCAAGTTGGCATGGGTGGCGGTGTTACTGAGATTGTTAACCCACTGTTTGATCTACTAGGTATAGGTTAAGAGGAGAAAACTAATGGCTAAGTTTTCACAAGGAATAATACAGGGTCTTATGCAGCCTGCATTTGGTCAAAACCTGTATGAAGTAGGTAGAGCAGCAGCAGCTGGTCCTGCTATGACTAGAGCGTCACAGCGAATGAAGGAACAACGTGAGCAAACTCAACGTGGCGTTACTGGTGGTTTGTTTGGTTTGGAACAGGCAGCAGCAGAAGGCCGTGACTACCAAGAAGCTATCGGTTCCCTTGTTGGCTTAGGTGCTACACCTGAGCAGATTGCACAGGCAGAACAGCGTGGACAAGTTAAGCGTCAGGCTACTGTTCAACAACAGCAAGCAGAGCAGAACGAAACTCAAAGACAACGTCTTGAGGTTGATGCAATAGCAAAAGCAGAGGAACAAGGCAGGGACGACATAGCTGACGGTCTTAAAGGAGCTAGCGAAAAAACATTACGTGATTATTTACTAAAAGACATTAGCCCACAAGGAGAATGGAAGTCTCTAGGTGGAGACAGTAATACGTTGTTCAACTCTACAACAGGAGAAACTAAAACAGTTTCAGTAGGTGACGCCTCAGCAGTACCTCAGCTTAAGCCCGAAGAAGTAGCAAAACTAGCCAAAGAAGGTCTCATTGATATGAATTCTTTCTTAGATTTTGCTAGAGGTGGTTTTAAAGACTACAACACACTACAACCAACGGCTCAAACAGAAGACAAAGAGGCTCCTGTTATTGCTTCTTCTTTAAAAGCAGCAGACAACGTTTTGCAAACTATCGACAAAGCCCTAGATTTAACAGGAGACTACTGGAGATTAACTTACGACATAGGTAAGTTTAGCCCAGCTGGACAGTCTCGTCCTTTGGCTAACAAAATAAACACGCTAAAGGCTAATCTTTCGTTTGATAGACTGCAAAAAATGAGAGACGAGTCTAAGACAGGTGGTGCTTTGGGTCAAGTATCTAATATTGAACTTAGATTATTAGGCTCTTCCGTTGCTGAACTAGACCCAGCTTCAGAAGATTTTAAACAACAACTACAAACTGTAAGGAGACATTACGAGTCATTCAAAGCGTCCTTGCTTGGTCAAAAGCCACCAGGCGAACGCTACATTGAAAACGAAGGTAATTTATATTACGTAGATGATGACGGTAATTTTGTTGATCTTGGAGAAATGTAATAATGTCTGTAGTTACTGATCCTGAACTGATAAAGAAGTTAAAGGAAAAACAACAAAAGGATATTGACACACCTGTTGGTGTTGTTACTGACCCTGAGTTGATAAAGACCCTTCAACAAAAACAAACTAAGCTGATCGAAGACATGCCTGTTGAGCCTGTTGAAGACACTAAACCTTCTGCAGTTGAGGAAGGTAGTGTTATAGGTGACTTTGGTAGGACTGCTGCGTCTATCGCTACTGCAATCGCTGCAGAACCTTTAGCAGGTCTCTACGGTCTAGCTTCTTATGCTGCAACAGGAGGAGACTTTAGAAGAGCCGTCAAAGACATTGAACAAGCAAAGCAAACACTTACTTATATGCCAGAAACCAAAGGTTCTCAAGAATCACTACAGGCTATCGGTGAGTTTATGGCTCCTTTAGCTGAAGGTATAGAAACTGTAAGTGACAATTTTGCTGACGTTACTTTTGAGTACACAGGATCACCTAATTTAGCTGGTGTTGCTGCTGCTGTTCCTTTAGTAGCTTTGGAATTAGCAGGTATAAAAGGAGTTCGTGCAGCAGGAGGTGGCGTTGTAAAACTAAAGGATGCAGACATAAGAAAAGCGCAGAAAGCGTCTTTGTTAGATCCTGAATTAAAGTACGACGGTTCCGTAGCGGAAGTTAAGCTTGATCCAAAAGGCCGTCTTGTTGAAGACAAAGTAGGCAAAAAACTAGTGGAAAACGGCATAAGAGAAAACGACGTTGCTGTAATTACCAAAAGTTCAAAGCCTACAAAAACTCAAATGAAAGAAATGATTAAAGTGTTTGAAGCAGGCAGAGGTAATGATGTAGTTGCTATGTCAAGCAGAACTACTAAGCCTATTGGTGTTTCTATAACTAATCGACTTCAATCGTTAAAAACAACAAGAGCGGGTTTAGGCAGAAGACTACAGGGCATTGTTGATAGTGACTTAGGCAACACAAAAGTAGACATTAGTTCCTCTATGGACGAAATAAACAAGACCCTTAATGCTGAAGGAATAAAGCCTAGAGTTAATGCTCAAGGTAAAATTGTATTGCCAAAGGACTGGTACAAAGGTACTCGTTTTGAATTAAAGTCTTTAGCGGGTGTTCGTAGAACTATAGAAGACTCTTACAAGTTAATGTCTATGACTTCTACTTATGGTGTTACAGATTTAAAATCAGCGCATAAACTAAAGAAAAACTTAGACGAAATGATAGACGCTTCTAAGTTAACTGAAGACGGCGTACCTGCAAACACTATTAGACAAGTAGCTAATATGCGAGCACGTGTAAACGCAGAGCTTTCTAAAGTTCCTGAGTACGCTTCAGTTAATAAGGAATTAGCCAATGTAATTCAAGCTATGGCTCCTTTTGAAAAGTATTTAAAGCCAGGACAAAGCTGGTCAGATGCCAAAGTTGTAGAAGTAGTAGGAGCTTCAATGAAGAATTTAGCGTCCGATTCTGCTAGTGCGTCTTCTCTTGTACAGGACTTAGCAGCAATGGAAAAGTACATGAGACAAGCAGGCATTGCTTTTGGTGATGATCCTAAAGCTTTAATACGATTTAGGCAAACTCTTTCTGAAAATTTCAATGTCGTGACTCCTTCTGCAGATGGTGCAGTAGGTAGAACAGTGGGTTCAGCTGCTGTTTCTCTTGCTTTAGGAAACAAGTTTGGTGCTGGTCACGATGCTGCTCGATTAATAGGAGCAGGGATGAAAAAAAGAGAAGCAAAGAAGATTGCAAATCAAAATAAGAAAGCATTCAACTTAATGAAGATGGCGGTAAACGAATAAAAAAAGGGGTCATAAGACCCCTTAAGTTTACAACTCACAGTTATTACCAGTGCAGGCTAACTGTTGAGACCCTTCCGTCATGTCTGAGTCTTCTGAGATTGCCCAATCAATGGTCTCAGGAAACTCTTTCTTCAGCTTCTCATAGGTCTCTAAGTCTATGGGTTCATAAGGCGCTTGTTGGTACGTATGTTCGGAATAAGGGAGAAAACTAACTCCACTTATCTTGTCGAACTTGTTGTACAACCACTGACCCACTTCCAAGAACTCATCGTCACGGTAGTAACAGGTCATAGACGGCTTATGTTCACACCAGTAGTCCTGGTAAATTTCCCATAGCTCAAGTTGTTCCATTGCTCCCATCTCAGACGCTACCACAGCGCCTTCAGGAGACTTTATTGGGAAGGAGAATACCTTGGTACTAGGAGACATTACGTCGTCCTCTACGGGTATTCCTGCTCCTTCAAGGACTGTACACAGTGGGTCTCTTGCGTCTGCTCTGACTCGTCTAATGTACTGGTGTGCGTATCGTGGATGTATACCACTAGCAGAATCCACCAGTTGACTAACAGTACCAGAAGGCTTAACGGCGGTGATAGCGCAACTAGTATTAATAGCCAGTCGGTCAGCCCATGATTTATTCGTAGCGATAGCCTCTTCACGTAACTCAGTAAGCCATGTCTTGAGTACACCTTTGTCTCTCCTTCCCGACAACGTCGGATGATCCATGATGCCCGTCAAGCTAACACCAAGCAGTGCTTCCTCCTCTGTGTTGTTCTTCCATACCTTACGTAAGTAACGGAAGTCTGTTAAGGTAGCCTGTAAAGTTCCAAGGATAGTCGCAACACGAACTTTTCGTTTGAGGTCTGACAACGTATCGGATGCCCTGACAACAACTTCCGATAGATTACAGAACTGGTAAGGTCGGAGGATGATTTCGCTACATGGATTAGTTCCAAAATCATAGGTAGCATCTCGTCGCTCGTTCTTTGCAGCTTGTTTTTGGCTTGCAACTCTAGAGAACATACCTCGTTCTCCTGAACGGGACTCGTATAAACTTTTCCATTCATCTAAAAATGCCTCAAAGTCTGGCTTCTCAGTATAACACGCTGAGTTGTTCGCTAGTCCTCGTTGTGGATTGTCTTGCCACCACTGACCTGACTTACACCGTCGTAGTCTATCGTCAGTGAGGTTACTGAGACTGATGAGAGCACTTCGCCTAACTCCGCCGACGACAACGATTTGTGCAATCTTACAGCAGATATCGTGACACTCGATTGAGGAAAGCTTACGTCCAGCAGACGCCCTAAAGACCTCTGTGGTAAATTTAAAGAGGTCAACAAGAGGCTCCGCACCAGACGCTCTACCTCCAAAGGTTTTAAGGGCTGACCCTGCAGGTCGTACTCCAGATACGTCCCACTTTGGAAGCTGACCTGAATACAACAGGCTAATAAGTTCTCTGTAGGCTTTAGCCCATCCAATTTTGCTGTCAGCGACGTGTATAACGGTATCCGTGTCATGAAAATCCTCTGCTACTTCTGGCAACTTAGAAATGTACTGTCGTTCAACACTAAAGCCGACACCTGTGCCGCACATAAGTACGTACATCATTTCGTCAAAAGCTTTAGGGTGGTCAATAGGTAAATAAGAGCAGTTAAAACCTGCTACGTTGTCACGGTCAAGAGCCTCACCTGCAGTCATCAAGGCTCTCATGCTAGGCATAACGTCTAGGTTGTGAATATCAGAAAAAATACCATTAGCTTCCTCAAGAGTAAGTCTGCCTTTTTCAACCCAGAAGTTGAGGTAACGGTCGATAGTTTCTTCCCAGGTTTCACGTCTTTGTTCTTCAGGCAAGTACCTTGCGTACCTGCTTTTGTGTATGTACTGTTGGTATGCGTCCATTAATTTATTTCCTTTATCAGTCGTTCAATGTACCAGCGACACTTACGTAAGTCCTCTACTGGCTTTCCTTTGTAGTCGTAGCGCCATAAGTACTTCAATGCGTTACCCTTTAAGTAGCCTCTGAACTCGTGTTCAGGCATGGACGCCTTGATTGCTTCTATCGCTTCGACAGCACCTTTGTTGTAATGATCCGGTTTGTTCACAGGGTCTACAGGTTTCCTAATAGACAAGTTGTTTAGTGCTGTTAATGTGTCCCATTCTTCAGGACTAGCTTGGTCAATACTCATAAGTCTCTTCCTCTTTAAATTCCTCATCAAAGAAGTCAAACCTGTTGATTAGTTTGTCTTCAAACCTGTCAAGCAACTGTTCAGAAGTAATCTCCAATGCTTCCAATAAGTCGTCAGGATCATACAGCTTCAGTAGCTTTTCCTTCATCTCCCCCAAAGTTAGTGACATAGTCAATTAACTCCTGCAACGTGTTCAACGTGTACCATAGTATTCCCTCTTTGTCGCACCACTGTGACATTGTCATCTTGGCACCTTTTCTTATTTTTTTGTTGGGCTGCATAAGCACAAACACTAGTTGTTGTCCTGTAGGCAAGCTGTCTCTGACGCTGGTGTACTTCTTGGTGTCTCCGTCTCTGAAGTACCCTTTACACTCAACAAGGGTACCAGAAGCATTGTGAACAAAGTCAGGACGATAGTTACGCTCAATAACGTATGGAACTGTGAACGGCTCATAGTCAAAACCCTTAAGTATCTTGCTGACATCTTCTTCAAACGTGCTTCTAAATGCTGATTTCTTGGACCTTCGGCTCATTGAACACCTCTACTAAATAGCGTGGTCCTGACGAATAAGCAAAGGCTCTTACGTTAGGCCAACAGTTTTTCTTATAGGAACAGTAGGAACAGCCAGTGTCCAACTTCATGTTGCCACTCTTGCCGTCTTCCTTTGGCTGGTAGCAGTGCTTTGGTGGCTCAGGTTGCTCCACCATTGCTTTGATGTGGTCAATACGTTCACCAATGTCGTAACCGATCTTCTCATGGACAGGTGCTTGAGTGTCCTCATCGTCATACATGAGGTACGTCAAGTGACCGTTCTGCTTGTCCATGGCTAACCATCCGTACTTAGTTTGGCCTTCTGCTCTTGCATATCCCTTAATTTGAGAAACGTAGCCAAACGGGTCATCAAAAGCGAGACCTCCGTCTTTGAATTTTCTAAACCCATAAGTGGACACGCTTTTAACATCAGTGACAACGCCGTCAATTTTGCAGTCCATAGAGCCACTAATACCGTTAACTTCACACTTTTTCTGTTCATCCGTCACCTCGTGACCCGCTGCTCGTGTGAGGAATAGTAACATCTCCTCAATCAAATGCCCGTACAGAAACTTAACGTACGTATGGCCCTGCATGTCGTCCATCTTTTCTACGTCATTCCAAACGTTCCAAAGGAAGCGGTCACTGCGTCCTATGTTGGACATGCGTAACTTCCTTGAGTCGTCACGCTTCTGTGTAAACTCATGGCGCATGAGACGCTTAACGCCTTCACCAAAGGCTTCTATACATTCCTCAATGTCTACGCCTTCAGGTACTTGTTTAGTTTCTACCAGGTCATAGATGTCTTCTACTAGTGTGTAGATGTTTTTCATGGTTTAGCCTTAGTGGGTTTCTGCCCACGTAGTTCCGATTTGGTACTCTCCGTCCAACGGACATCTGAGTTTAAAGTGTACGCCTGACGCCTTGAGACATTCGACCGCAAGCCAACCGAATTTCTCTGCTTGTTCTTTAGCCACCTCCGATTGTACTTCATCATGTATATTACCTATAAACTTGTAGTCAATATCCCATTGTTTTGCATAGTCGTCAAGGATAACCAAAGCCTTCTTCATGACGATAGCACCAGCAGCCTGTAGTAGTGTATTTAGTGCAGCATGTTCAGATCGAATCCTGAGATGTCTACCATCAAGTCCTCTGAGATAGCCTCGTTGAGCTGCTCTAGTAGTGTGTTCTCGTAGACTTTCAAGAGCAGGTGTATTTCGTAGGAATCTCTGTTTAAGTTGTGCGCCAGTTCTTGCGCTTCCTCCAACGATAGATCCGATTTTGGCATCGCCTGCTCCATAGAGGAAAGCGTAGATGAAAGTCTTTGCTTGAGGTCTTGTTTCAAGCCCAGCAGCCATTTGGTTTCTTGTATGAATGTCTTCGGTGAGTAGGACATTAGTAAATTCCTTATCGTTCATGTAGTGAGCTAACATACGTAGTTCAAGACCACTAGCGTCAAAACCTACGAGCTTCTTACCGTTAGGGACTGTCCAACAGGAGCGACACTCTTTACCGTAAGGACTATGACCAGCTGGAACTTGAGCCATATTAGGATTCTGGTGTGTCATGCGACCAGTAACAGCACCATTGCTAATGACTCTTCCGTGTACTCTACCGTCTTCCTTGGTAGCTTCCAGCCACGAGAGTACCTGCGCGTGGCGCTTCTGAAGCAACAGATATTCCAAAACTTTTGCCGCTTCAGGGACATGATCGTTTTGTTTAAGCGTCTTTTCGTCAACAACGGGCTTTCCGCTTGGCGTGAGTTCCGACCATACTGCACCTTTTGTTTCAAGTCTCTCTGCCACTTGTTGCCGTGAGCCGACATTGAAAACCGTAACCTTGTCTTTAAGACGCTTCTTGGTCTTCTCAGAATACCTCTCTTCGACAATGGGTGGAAACATCTCTTGTAGTTCGGACTGTATGTCATTCATGCCTTCCTTAAACGTAGCGCAGAGGTTGTTAGCTAAGTCCTGGTCAAGAAGCCAGCCGTTGTTTTCCTGCTGCTGTACTATCCACTGAACCTTGTGTTCAAGTTCCAAGCACTCCTTGTTTTCCCATTTGTCCATACCACTGACTAACTTCTGGTGTACTGCTTCAGTGACTGCTACGTCCTGTATGCAGTAGTCAATCATCTCCTGTGACAGACAAGAAAAGTCAGAATGGTCACCTTTGGGAAAGCCCAACTCATTCCCCCAATTCCTCAAAGAGTGACCACCTGACTTGCTAGGGTCAAAAAGACGTGAAAGTACCAAAGTATCGACTATGCGCTCAGAGGCCACAGAAACGTCCCAGAGACGTTTTAGGACAGGTATGTCGTACCCTATCAGGTTGTGTCCAACGACGCTCACAGAGCCTCTCAGAGCCTCACAGAGGCTGTCTGGAGTGGTATGTACAGTATCAACACCATTTTCCCTGGTTACTACGCACCAAATGGTCGTTGGGTCTAAACCGTCAGCTTCAAGATCCAAATAAATCATACTGTAGCTCTTCAGGCTCCACGTAGTCAGTTTCTAAGTAGTCCTTTTCTTCCGTTGTCTTTTTTCTGTGACAGTTAGAGCAAAGGACGATACAGTTTTCTAGTTCTTTATGTATTTTGTCCCATGTATATAGATATCCTTTCGACATCTTAAAGTTTTTCTTGTTTCTGTCAATGTGGTCAAGCTCTAGCGCTTCAGGTATTTCGTTGTAGCCACACTCTTGACACCCCTTTTCCATCTTGTACTTTCGTATGTACGCTTTTTTTTCTAACTTGCGTAAATAGTCTCTTCTTCTTGCAGAGTACATTAAAAGTCCTCGTTTGTATTAGGATTTGCGACTTCCTGTAACCTCCCTGTTTGTTTGTCGTACTGCAGCCAACAAGCGGGTCCAGTTTCACCTGTGTACCTATTCTTGAGGACTCGAACAGTAGTAGTGTTCCTTACGTCTTCGTTTTCGTTCTGCTGATCACGTTCCATACCTATGACAATGTCGGACAGCTGAGCGATGGCTTGTGAACCACGTAGTTCACCTAAACTGATCTGCGCTCCGTCCTCATGTGCCTTGCCTTGTGACCTGCGTAAGTGTGACACGAGGAACAAGCAGATGCCTGTTTCAGCTACGAGTGTGCGTAGGCGTGTCATGATCTCGTCAATGGCTTTTCTCTCGTCTCCTGACTCTTGGGAACTGACGACGATGGACAAGTGATCCAAAACGACGTACCTGCAGTCAAGTGCTTTTGCCATGTAGCGAACACGGGCGAGCAGGTTATCTGCTGAAGTTGACCCCCAATGGTCAAATAAGTAGTAACGTCCTGTTCCCAATGTGGCTTCCCAGAATGGCCGAAGCTCGTCCACTGGCGTGTCCTCTTCCAAGTGTAAGGGCCTGTTTGCCGCCACCGACATGATACCAAGACTTGTTCGGGCCAAATCTTCCTCAAGCGCCAAGACTCCAATATTGCCTTCGCATCGGCGTAGTAAATCGTACTCAATTTCTCTGATAAATTGGGACTTTCCCATACCACTGCCGCTTGTGATCGTGACCAACTCATAAGGCCGATGTCCTCTTGTTAACTCATTGAGGCCGTTCCAAGGATAAGGTATGGACTTCACCTGGCGCTTTTGCACCAGTGTGTCCCATGTGTCAGTCCCTGCTACAATGCCGTCAGGACGATAGACCTTCGCGTTCCACCATGCTTGCGTAAAGTCCTTAACACGGTTCGCCATGAGCATGTCACTGGCGTCCTTCAGAGGTAACTTTACTATTTTTAACTTGTTGGGGCTAAAGAGGTCCTTGACTTGTTCCAGAGCGGCGTCACCAGCCTTGTCATTGTCAAAGCAGAGTACCACTTGGTCGTACCCTTCAAGCCACTCCAGCTGTTCCTTGATCTCTTTGGCTGCAGAGGACGCACCAGCACGTAGTGACACCACATCGTACTGCTTGTTAAACATCTCGTACACGGCTAAGGCGTCAAGTTCACCTTCCGTGATTGTTATGAACTTGTTAGTAGTGCATTGTTGTTGTCCGAAGAACCCAGCATTCTTTGGGTCTCCGTTACTAAAAAAGTTTTTGGTTTTGACTTCTCTGACTTTGGCTGCACATACTTCACCCGTATGTACGTCATAATAAGGGTAGTAATGTTTAACTATTTCACCTGTAGTACCGTACTCAACGGTAACGCCAAAGCGCATACAGGTTTCTTTGGATATTCTTCTGTTGGGTATTGCTGCCACTGTACCAAACACCTGTAGTGGCTTTGCTTTTGCAATGGGTATAACTTCGGACATGTCACCTGTTCCACTTGTATGGTAGTCACAAACGGCACTAAAGCAGTGTGTAGAACCGTCGTCGTAAATAGCAAGGGCGTCCGAAGAATTACACTTGGGACACCCTTCATGTCTCACAAAGTTAGCCATGTTAGAAGTCTGCGAGTTCTCCTAGTTCCATCTCCGCTTCTTCTAAAACTTTTACTGCTTCCAAGTAAGTAGACACACCGTGTACAGGATGTGGCTGACCTAGCTTGTACTTAAGGCGCACCTTAGAGTTATAAGGTACTTCACCTCTGTAAGGATTACCTTCAGCGTCAAATGTCCGTACGTCGTACTTTGATTTGAACTTACGCTGCTTAGCACCTTGGTAGTCCTTGATCTTAACACCTAGTGCCGCTAGTTCACTGGCGTCGTCCTCTGACATAGTGATAGTCATAGAGAATTGACCAGTGTCCTGGCCGTTGAACACGTCGTGCTCAGTTAGGTTACTAAAGTTACAAATGCCTTCGATTGTTGCCATTGGAATAATCTCCGTTGCTTCTTGGGTTGCGACTAGATCCTCTCTAGCCATACTAATATTATACCACA
>Ga0213866_10000911_pt1 | contig 22879 bp, 42 predicted proteins | sample PICome_11_FD_160079 | JGI IMG/M metagenome (GOLD analysis project Ga0213866, IMG submission 160079) | Coastal seawater microbial communities near Pivers Island, North Carolina, United States - PICO284 | ecosystem: Environmental > Aquatic > Marine > Coastal | place: USA: North Carolina...
CCCTCGTTCTTCGGCCAGTCTTTGTGTTTCTCTAACTGCGTCGGAATTGATTTTAGAGAACACAACATCGTTGATCTCTCGCGCTTTATCAGACTCCCAAGCAACTCCATGTTTTTGTAAAAGGGAATGGAAACCCATTGCTCCAAGACCAATTGACCGTTCGCGGAATGCACTATACTTTGCTCTTGCGACCGTATCAGGTGCGTTATCAATAAAGTACTGCAATACGTTATCAAGCATCCTAACAAGATCCCCGACAATAGTAGTGTCCTTCCATTCATCGTAATACTCCAAGTTCAGAGACGAAAGGCAACACACCGCAGTACGATCCGCACTCGTTGGTAGGTGAATCTCATTACATAAATTAGATCCGTTGATACGCAACCCCAGATCTTTCAGGGGTTGTGGTAGATGTTCGTTCGCAGTGTCAATGAAGTTCAGGTAGGGTTCACCGGTACGGAAACGAACTTCCAAGATTCGTTCCCACAACTTACGTGCATTGATAGACTCCTTGACAGTATTGTCCTTGGGGTCTCTTAGATCAAAGTCGGTGTTGTTGATCACCGCCTGCATGAATTCGTTTGTGATATTGAGTGCGTTGTGAAGGTTCAATGCCTTTCGTTGCACATCACCTGTAGGGATACGCATATTTAAGAACTCTACGATATCGGGGTGTGACACGTCCATATACGCAGCATACGACCCCTTACGCGTCCTACCCTGCCGGTAGGCAATCATATCCGCATCTACGGTGTGGAGAAAAGGTATTGGACCAGGCGCGACATCTGATACTGTTCTAACGTCGGACCAATGTCCACCAACACCGCCGCCATAGACACTAAGCCAACGCAGTTCAGAAGTATGATCAATGAGTCCTTCAAGAGTGTCCGGAACGTAGGTAAGGAAACATGAGATAGGCATACCCTTGCCTTGTCCATGCCCGTTCGGAGCATTCGACAATACCGGAGAAGCAAACATAAACCATTTCTTAGAGACGTACTCATAGAGTCTCTGTGCGAGAAGATCGTCGCCAGCAGACCACGCTGTTGCGGCGCGCCGGTATCCTTCTTGTGGTGATGACTCATATTCGTTTAAGTAAAAGTCTTTTAACATCCCGAGCGCATAGTCTTGTAAGAGAGAGTCGCGGGATTTGTCTATTTTAACAGGCATAAAAAAATACTCGATTTGCAGAGATGATAACTTTAGATATTATACACAATATCTAGTCTTTTGTCAACTGGTCTTCTACAACCTGTTGGTTTTTTTCCAACCAATCCTCTGCATCGGTATCTTCGTCGCCCTGTGTCGCCTTACGATAATATAGGATGATTTCCTTCTGTTGACGTATGTAACGTCGGATCTCTTGAAGGTTAAAGGCCATATTCTCATATGCCTGTGGTGTTAGACCGAACAAAACAAAGGTACCACCCTGCATTTTCTCTAGTCTCACAATCTGTTCTTCCATGTTTTTTTCGGTTATGACAAAGAACTCTACGTCTTCTAGAGAAATTTCTTGCGGTAAAGGTGGTTGGTAAATTTCGAGTGTCTCATACTCAGTGACCGTCTTGATAATCGGTTCTGGTGCAGTCACTGGTTGTTGAGGTTTGAGAAACGGTAAACCGGTGCACCCCGAAAGGAACACCAACGCGAGTATAATATTAAAGAGTTTCATCTGCATCTGCAACCTCGCGTGAGTCTTGTTCAATAGAACGGAACACCTTTTCCGTACCATTGTTTATTCTAGGTTCGATCAAGCCGGGTTTTACCCGTGCCAATTTAGTGAGATCGTGTCTCTTGAAAATGGAGACATATTCGTCTCGTTCTGCGGCGAGAGTGTTTGCTCTCTCTGTGAGTTCTCCGACCGCTTTGAGTTGATTCTGCAAGTTGTTCTCTGCCTTCTCTCGTGCGCGAGTCTCTTTCTCCAGCGCACTTTCCATTGTGATGACATTTGTTTTGAGAACAGCGTTATTGGATTCTAACTGTGCGATCTCTGTGTTGAGACCATTGACAGTGTATTGATGATATGCATATCCACTACCTGCAAGGATTAGGATCAGTGGTAACATTTTGATAAAGGCAAGCATTATTTAATTTTCCGTACCTGATAGTTGAAAGGGTCTTGTGTATTTAGTTCAAACGGTTCTCCAGAAACCAGTTTCCCCTTCAATCTTTTGGGACTAATTATCTCGATGTGGCTGAACTCATAAGAAGTTTTCTTTTGGGGGTCTAACCAAATAATGACCTCCCATTGATTGACAAAGAATTTTATCCAGAACCAGACGAAGGGTTTAGCAATCCAACGTCCCAGCGAGGATACAGTTGTTGATAAAATTTGACCAATTCGCTTCAATTTCTTCTCGCTCCTTGTATGATCTATAAAGCGCTTCTTTCAAACTATCAGGCGCTTCATGATATTCCTTCCATTCTTCTGGTGTCATAAATTTCTTTGATGGATATGACACTCCTAATTCTAACGAGTAATACAACTGACCCGTTACTAAATCTTCATGTGACTCAAGATTCGGCGATACTGCAACACAACCGGACAGTAACAACAAGACCGGTAGTAAACGAATCATGGTACTAACTTTTTTCTCTTACCTAAAATTTCAACATAATGACGTGTCAAGATCTTCGGTCGACGTTTCTTCTTCGTCGGACCCATGTTCTTGGTGTCTGCGGGAATACCTGCGTCCGCAGAGGTCATCATCTCTTCATCAAACATCTGTTTGAACGTTTTCATCGGTAAATCTCTCCGAGTGTGACATACAAGGGTTGTCCTGTATTTATGTGTTCGACCACGTACATTTTAAACCCAAGGAAGACTTCTACAGGGTAACAGTCTTCTTTCACTCTGATCGTATCATTCTTGTTTGCGATGTCTTGACATTGAATTATGTCGAGTTTGTCTTCTCGCAATCGATACACGCCGGGCGCGAGTTGTTCTTCATCTAAAAGATACCATGCAGTTTCTTCGTTGATGAAATCTTTTTGGTCGACTCCCGACTGTCTCAGTATCTTGTCCACAGATACCGGTGACAGATCGTATTTCTCTTTCAAAAGAAAAAGTGCGGCAGCATAAGATGCAAGACGACTCTTCCCGCCCGGCAACTTCTCTAGCATTCGTTTTACGTTGAACACCAGTCTCATAAAGGTACTGTACGCATCCTTTTCTTCGCTTGATTCTATTTTTTTGCTTTTGATTCGTTTCCCGTCTTTGTCAATGAGTCCCAGTTTAAATGCATCGGTTTCATCGAAGGGAGTTGTTAACATCTTCACAAATCTGAAAGTGTAAAAAAGATCGCCTGCGCGACTTGCTAATGACATTAGATTTTCCTCAGTTCTGCTACTATGTTGTTATCCATTGGTATACTAGCATATTTAGTATTTTCGATAATTCGAAGATAGATTAAAAAGGGTTTAATTATCTGCCAATCTTCGGCATCTGGTATTTTGAACTCCAACATTTTCAAACCCGGCTCGATCCCAAAACAGTTGAAGATAACAACAAGGTGATTGAGTAGTAAATTGACCGGTGGGTTACCATTATCACGATATCGGGTAATCAGACGCTTTATGTATTTAAACCGTCTCAGATCCTCGTAGAATTCGTCTGCGTCGACACAACGGGGATTATAATAGTTACGGATAGCAAATAACTCAAAATTACTTTCACGAAGATCATCAAATAATTGCATATATTAGAATGCCACCTGCCAACTTATACCTATTGAATCATTATGTATAACTGCCGCAAATCGACTCATACCTAAACCAAAAGTAAGTGTGTTCATTTCGTTTGGTTCATTCTTACCCACAAAATAGTACATCGTACCACTAATAATTGCATTGATTGCAATTGACTTATCTCTATGGGGATTGTTTCCGTAAAGAGGATTGATCTCACTGTAACCGTTCCGGAGACCTACACGAGTCTGCCTGTGATCGATATATGCGAAAGTGTTGTACGCTAAGTACAAATTCTTCTCTGTGGGAGTCCACTCATGAAAGTGCCGAAACTCTGCGTGTGCGGGTGCACTAAGAATCGCTAAGAGGATTATCCAGAGATTTTTGAAGTGTTTCGCGTAGCTCTTCATCCAAGTCCTCCATCTTTTGATCAATTCGGTTTTCTACCTCACGAAGTGTGTCGCGAACATCTTTCTCAGACTCTCTAGTCAAAGTGGACATATCTCGCAGACGTTCATCAATATCGTCTTGAATGTCCTTGACTCGTGTACTGGTCTTGTCAGTGACTCGTTCAACACGATCGATGTCTGCTCTCAGACTACCTTTGATGTCTCGTGTGAACTCGATCGCTTCATCTAGTTTTGTTTCTATAACAGCGTTACGTGCTTCGATCGCATCCACGTCGATGTTCTGAACGACTTCCCGCATGTCCATGTAGTCCTTGTAAAACTCAAAACCTGCCCATGATGCACCACCCAAGGTAGACAATGCAGTAAAGACAATTGCAGCCTTACCGCCCTTAAATGTCATTCCTGCAAATTCAAACTCTGCCATTTACTTTACCTCGCACTTGCTATCAATGTCACTGTAAATACAATAAGAACTACGGCGACAGACATACCTGCAATGAGTGCGGCACAATCTATCCAGAACGCTTTGCGACGAGCGTCACGAATCTTTGCTTTGGTTCTCGCGGCACGAATGTTTCTTCGCTCCTGCATCATGTCTTCATAGAACTGTGTCTGACCTGTGTAAATCAGATACTCACGCAGTTCTTTTTCCATGTTCGCAATTTGGTGTTTTGCCTGTGTGATTCGTAGTGCTTCTGCTTCAACACTACCACCCTTCAACAACTTCATAACACCAGCGCCGGACTCGTTGTCTATGTTGTGGTCAATAATAGCATCTTTTGCCTCAAAGAACTTAGCAAAGTATTCTATCGTTTCTGTTACCTCACGTCCTTGTTCAAGTGCTCCTTTTATTCCTTTGAATGCAGCACTCGCAACCTGAACCGCTACCATGACTTCCATCATAGTTAATGCCTCTTATGTTATTATTATGTGACATTCTATTAATTTTCTTCAAACTGGAGTCTCCTTAAATTCGCGACTTCCGCTTTTAGTTTGGCGACCTCCAACCTTCTTCTTTCTAGTTCTAACTTGTAAAGAGTGTTGCAGTTCAGTCTTTCCTTTGGCGCACCAATAGGAATAGTAATCCTTGCATACACACCTACGTCTCTCATAAAATCACCACTACTACCATACAACTGTGAGTTGTAGGTTGGGCTATTGAACGAATTGTTATAACCCTGTTGGTCTAAAATACCAACCACTCCGAACTCCATCTGTGTAGACGATCCGATTGCCATACGACAATCAAGGTCACCTGCACGGATTTGATCCGATGCATATGTCTGTGGTGCTTGCGGTATGTTTAGGTTCAGAGAGCTATTTGCACTCTGTCCCCACGCAACCGGACTCAACATCACCAAAAATAGTATAAGTTTTCTCATAGATCTCACGATTTTATTTTAGAGCATATCCTCGACGTAACAACCGTTCCTTTCTCTTGTTGAGATAGACTTCTAGAACTCGTGCAAAAATATCGAACTCTATCTTTGTCTTTTTCCCTTATATGTATATCTATAGTTTTCCGCGACAAATAATTGACGTTAACTAATTTATCTGTCGTCGCGAACGGAACAGAGTTCCAGTCATCGTCAAATACATCGATCTGAAAATACGATATATCATTCCTTGCGTTGTACAAGTACATTCTTGCTCTAAGAACGCCTGGCACATACGAAGGTTCAAGGGTTGGATATGTAGGTGTCCATTGGTGGGCAGTTGCCTGCCCACTTAGGACAATCAAAAGTAACATAATATATCGCATAGGTTTTACTTAGCGATACATTCTGCACTTACTGAAGCACGGTACACACCGCCGGGGAATGACTTCCCATAACCGTACTCTGCTTCTGAAGTGATTTTGAACCATGCACTCCCTGCAACGTCAAGATCAAACTCAGTAACATTTTCCCACTCGACTTTGTTGGTTTCGAAGTCCATATTTGCATCTGACACTTCAGATACCTCGACTTCTCCGTCCCAGTTCACAACATCGTTCAGTGTGGGTGATGTTGTAAATGAGTTGGGCCATGTGATCTGCGCTTTGTAGTAGTCCGCTTCGATAATATCGTAACGAACGATCGGTAGGACACCACCGTCTGTAGCGACAGTACTCAACTTGTCTGGAGTCGGGTTACCGAATACTCCGGGCGTGTCAGTTGTGATGACACATTTAGACTCGATATTTCCTGTAATTGGAACATCAACGTTTGCTGCGGCAATTCCGGAAAATGCACACAACGCAGTTGCTGTCACTATTGCTTGCTTTAACATATTAATTCCTTATTTTTTGTTATCTTCGTATTGGGCATTGACCATTTTTTCATGCAGTAACTGTTGCGCCATACTCACCCTCTTCCCTTTTGGATTGGTAGGGAGTTTACCATCTACCAAGACCGTGGTTTCTTCGTAGACACCACCGTCTATGACAGTCTCTAGATATGGTTCAGGTAGTGACCCAAGCGCCAGTAACGCATTATACTGCGCCTGTGCGGTGTTATCAAGTAACTGTGGGTTCTGTCCTGCACCAAGTGCGACTTCTAACCTCTCGCGTTTCTTCTGTGCGAGTGTTTTGCGTCGATCAATTTCTTCCTGTTCTTCATCTGATCTCTCGATCTTCTTAGACTCTTCGTCGTCCTGTACGAACTGTGCGTTCATGTCATCATACATTGACAAATCGACTTCGGGGATATCGGGAATAGGTGGTACATAGTCTGGACAACTTGGGTCAGACTGTGGATCGAAACAAGGATCGAACTGATAATTGTATATGACTCTTGCGTCCTCGACCGTACCTTCACCGTCGATCTCAATAGAACCGTCTCCCCACCTTTCTAATCGGATGTTCTCTACGGGTACTAACTTAAAGATGGAGTTGCCAGGTCGACCAGACCAGTCGTCCGATTCTCTGAAAATGTACTCACCCTCGTTCTGAGCGTCCTCATTTTGCACGTAGACGATCATATCTGATTCGGGATCTTTGACTGCGACATATCTGTAGATGACACCAGTTACCTCAAGACCTGCTTGTTGAGGTAATATGTTTTGCATGACCCAGTTGTAACCAAAGTCTGCCGCGTTTGTTGTCTGTCCAAATACTAACTCAGAGTAAGAGTAAGATGAGTAGCACACCAATGCCACTGCTAGCCCAAACGACTTTATTATCCTCGTTAATCCATTTCTCATTTACTTCTCCCTCTTCAGGCACCTCAGTCATATCAGTAGACTGCCATGCGAGTTTTGCATCCTCGCCAATCATACCATCATATGGACATGGTGTTCCTGCGTTCATCATAGCGTCAAAAACCCGTTTATCTTGACACATGGTACTTACTGCAGCAACTTTCATGCCCATATCGTACAATGTTTTACTTAATTTCAACATTTCACACGTCTCATCCGTGACCTGTGATCCCATTGAAATACCAAGTATCTGAGTCTGTACCGCTCCCGCAACACCAAACGTACACAAATCAGAGTTCGACGTATTGATAGTCGGACTGATCGCAGATGGGGGTGGAGATTCAATTATGTTCTTGATCTGCCCATTTGTGGTCACCGTACTGTCTGTCGTAGACTCTGTCCTAATTACATCGTCAACTGGAGTAGGTTCTTCTGGGGACGTATCGTCCTGTGCAAAAGAAAGACTACTTACCATCAACGCACCTATTAACATCCAATTTATCTTACGCATAAAAAAATACCCATGATTTAAAATAGTATATATCATGGGTATTTATAAGAGTTGGGTAGGTAGGGTGTCAGAAAAATGACACCCTTGTCTACATATTAGTACGTATTTTTGTGAATTATTTTTTACCTGACCATGCCTGTGCACCAAAAAATGCAGCAACGATACCTGCAACAGCGATGAAATACACACCCGCCATGTCACCTAATATCCTTGCACCATCATCTAGTTTTGCAATATTTGCAAGTACAACCATTACTGGATATGCCAACATTCCCCACATAGCGAACCATGCCATAGAACGTTGTGCATCACGCATTGCATCTTGGTCTTCGAGTTCCTTTCTCCTGAACTCCATGTACATTGCATGTTCTTGTTCTGATACTTTTCCGTCACCGTTCGTATCTGCCGGGTGAAATCCCGATTCTTTTATGTCTTCACCCATCTGCGTTTTCCTCATCGATGAGGTCTTGTTCATATTGATCTAGATCATCCTGCATAGGTTGATGCCACGCAGTTTCTTCTTCTGTTACTTCACGTTCTACTGCGGGTGCTTCATGCAGAGTTTGTGGTGGATGGGGTTGCCACTGAGGTTCTGGTGCGGGCGCGGGCGCTTTGTCATGATGCCACGCAGCGATGAACTCAGGAGAGATTCGTTGTGACTTTAACAACTCTCCTGTGCTCTCGTGTACCCAACCCCTTGTTGTTGGTATTGCGTTTTTAGGGTGTGCCATTACTTGCCTCCTTTTGGCGGTGTCTTGTCTCCAATTCCAAGATTATCATTACCACGAGACTTTGCTTGTTTTGTCACACGACCTGCCTTTGATGCGTCATCGTGTCCTGTTGTGACTGGGGTGATATCTGCTTCCTTTGGATTGTCAATACCATTCTCTTTCCCCATATCCTTAGCACCCTTACCCTTGAACTTGTCGAGCATTTTCTTCTCGCCATCATGGGCACCCTTGGTGTGGTGATTACGTTTTTCTGTAACCGCATCACGAAGCATTCGACCTAAACGAACTCCATAAGACTCACCCTGTCGAGATTGCATTTCTTTCTGCTTCTTTCTGGCAGCATCAGTGTGACCTTGTGCAATTTTAGAATGTGCCATTGCCTTCTCATGATTACCGTCAGAGTGATACTCCATAGCCTTCATGTGCGCTTTCTGTGCACGATCATGCATTCTTGCAAGAACTTTGTGTTGATCTGCACTGTGGTCATTACTTCCACCCTTCCGTGCTTGTGCTTCGTGATGTCGCGCTTCATCGTCATGGTGATCTATGTGATCGTCATGATGTTGCGCTTTCTGGGCACTGAACACCTCTTGAACCTCAACCGACTCACCACGCATTGCCTTTCTTGCTAGGTGTCGAGCACGGTTCTTATCCTTGATCTTGTTACCAAAACGATCTGTTTTAGTCAACTTGTTCTTTGGAGTCGGTTCAAAGGGTGGATCATCTTGCTTTGACTTGTTACTAGCGTGCATGTGAGACTTTTCAGAAATGATTGTCAAAGACTCTACGGATACATTTGTTTCAATACCGTGCTCGAACATTACGTCGTAGTGAGTTACAACACCAGTGCCATCTTCCTGTTCTACGAGTGTGTGCTGACCGGATATGCACTCACCGTAACCCCACTGTTCAGATGTAACGTGTGTTGCACAGTCGTGCTTCAGTGCCTTGTTAGCAGACTTCGCATCAAGATCGTCTTCTAACTTTTTCTTGTCAGACTTTTCTGCCTTAGAACAATCAGGTTTGTGGTTTTCGGTAGAACCACCGCATTCTGGACATTCCTGCATCTCATCTGCTGCTTCTTTCTGCATTGCTTTACCGATCGCTTTACGACGCTTGTGTAGATACTTATCTGAAGAATCTACATCACCGTCGTTGTCGATGTCTTTATCCATACGATCATCAAACTTCTTCTTTGCTGCTTTAGGATTTACGGGGTCTAAATCCTTTTCTGCAAACTGGTGTTTGACTTCTGGTTCCTTTTTGGGTTTTGCAGGTTGCGGATTGTTTGACTTTTCGGTCACCTCCGCCCATAGTTCTGCCATTTTTTTATACATTGCTGGGTTCATTTTTTATTCTCCGGTCAAGAAAGATAATTGGTTAATGTTGCACCTACTACAGTCGCAACAACACCAATGAGTGCCCAAGCGAATTTCTGCATAAATGCTACTTTTTCTACTAAAGTTGTAACGTGCGAATCGATGTTGTCAATCTTCTCTGACAAACGATTCATACGTTCGTGTTGCTCTGCGCGACGGACTTCCAAGTCGCCCATCTTTTCTTCTACACGCGCCAGTTGCACAATTGCTTCTGACATGCGATCTAATTTTTGTTCGATGCGATCTAGTCGCACCTGATTTGTTTCAGCCATCTGTTACCATGCCTTACACGACCAATAGCGTGCCTTATCTTTGGGGCCGGGATTGTCACAGTTGTGACGTGCCCTAAATGATTTACGACGCGCAGGAATATTTTTCTTGATCGTCATATTCTTATCACCAAAGTTTACCTTCTTTGCTTTTCCGTCACCGTCTGGATCGACATAGACCTTTGACTTTTTAACATCGCCAGGCATAGGTTTATTCAGGGGAACTTTTTTTCCCTGATATGTTGCCTCATTGTAATGTTGTTTAAAAGTCTTCATTCGTCGTCCTTTGACTTCAGATAATCAGTTGCACCATCCAAATAGTCGTTCGCTTTTGTAATCTTGTTCTGAACCCACTCAGGCAAATTATCGTCGTCTCCCAACATGTTCATCAAGTCTTGTGCATTACGCACAATAGTCTTGAGTTGAGTCTTCGCCATTTCCCCTTCTTGATCGTATTCGTTGGGGTCTTTTGCTTCTCGTAAGTTCTTAAATGTCTTCATCTATTTATACCTATGCAGATTTCTTCGCGGTGGCAGTTGCGATTGCCATTTTTTTGTCCATAGGCATATCAGGATTGTCCCGTTCAATTGCCTTGGCAACCTTTTCTCTCTTCTTCAACTCAGCAGGTGTGAGTTTACGTTCGTTCTTAGGTTTCTCTCCGCGTTCTTTCTTGGAGATTGCAATCGCTGCCTGTTGGGCAGGAGAGATTGCTTCACGAACCTCTTTGAATTTTTTCATTGATCACGTTTCCCTGCAAGAATGTCACGGAGTTCTTCAAATGACTTGGGTGCATTCTGATCAACAGATTCAGACTTCCAACTACCACCCGCTGCCTTATACTTTTTTGCTGCCCATCCGTTTGCGTAAGCGCTGGGATATACATCAAATTTCGCCTTTGCCTGTGCCTTGAACTTCGCCCAGAGTGCGGGGTTGGTTGGTACATTTTTCTCTTCGAGATCAACCGACTCGTAACTCATTGCATATTTACCACCCTTTTTCTTCAACACTGCGAGTGGTTTGACATCGACAGTATCGTTCTTGTACTTGGGATGTGCCTTGCGCCACTTTGCGACCGCGTCGTTTCGATCTTTACCATCGACCTTCATGTTGAGATCTTTACCGCCTGGTCCTGCCTTACGTACAGTGATCATGAAAGTTGCTTCTTCGATTGACTCTTTCTGCAAGTCTTTCATCTTCTGCATAGAGACGGGTTTACCTGCCTTAGAGATGATACCGTTCATACCTTCCTTTCTCTTCTGAGCGAGAAACTTTTCCGCTTCACCCTGAGTAGAGAACTTGGTCTGATAGATTGGTCCTCGTTTATTCTTTGCGTACTTGACTACAAATTGTTCGTTCATTTCTACTGATTCCTTTATACCCTTGATGTGACTGATAGCTGCTTGCTTTGCCTTGGTAAATGATTGAAAGGTCTTCCATTCTTTATCGTCAATGTACACAACAACAGGGTCAGTCATCTTGGTACCTTTGCGGAGATGACGGTGAGTATGATCTTTACCATTCGCATCCTTGTAAACATAGGAAGCAATAAACTTCATACCAGCAGGCACTTTTGATGATTCGTTCATTTCTACACCTTCGTAAACTACTTTGTGGAACCCTCTTGGACCATTGAGTTTGTGTTTATTGAGAATTTTTACTATCTCTTTACCTTCTTCTGATTGACCCGTTTTGCCATAATTAGTTTTGTTGATGATGTTATTGATTCGAACTATTTGTTTATCAATAATTTTTTCGTGTTTGTAATCAGCTCGTCCAGAAGTGCTTTTGTCCAAAACCCGCATTGACTGCACAATCGTCAACAATGCATCTTCGATTGACTTGGAGTTTATGTCTCTGTTTTTACCAAAGTCTCTCGCAGCGACCTTGAGTTTATCGACATTTTTCATGTTAACATTTTCGTACACTACCGATTCCTTTTTGTCAGTCTTTACCATGATGGGTTTGTTCCCTGTGCCCGGCCGATCCGCCATAGGATCTTTTCTTCTCTTACGTCGTGCAGATGCCGCACGATCTTTCTTGTCCATTGAATGTGCCTTTGAACGAGGCATACACTTGGGTTTACCTTCGCCCGGTTCTCGTGCACAATCACCCTTGATCTCTCCGTCAGTACCGACTCGAACCCAATCACCCTTCTTACCCTTACCGAACCACTTGCGTAGATCTTCTAGTCTAGTTTCCACCGTTCAGTTGCCCCTTGTGCTTCTGATATCCACGCTTCGCATCTTTCTTCTTGTCCTTGTGCGTTGCGGGTCTGTTAAACTTATTCAGATTCTTTGCAACAGGATTACCCTTTGATTCTTCACGAGGATTTGACTCACGGTTCTTACGACGTGCACGAGCGAGTCTCGCACGGTCCAACATACTGTCGTGGCGAATCGCATCCCTTTCTTTCTCGCGGTCGATACGTGCCTTTGCTTGTTTTACCGCGTCCTCTTCTACATCTTGGCCGGGTGTCATTTTCTTTGCTTTCTTTGTTGCTTCAGGTGTACCGTATTCTGGTTGATTCTCTTCTCGTTGTAGAGAAGGGTAATTAAGAAGATGTTTTGGCATGGAACCCGCTTTCACCATATCCCGCAGTACTTTATCAATAGTGCGAATATTGAGGTCCGTCATTTGCGCGACCTTGTGTAAGTTCCGGTTTGCTTGATCGGGATTCTTCTTACGTAGATCTAAGAACAATCTAACCGCTCTTTCGTATTGTTTCTTGTTCTTGTTGCGGTCAAAGAAGTTTTTGACCATGTCCATAGTACTCATCTCTTCGATGGGTTCTACGTCATCTAACCAATGTCTGCGAACACCATCACCGATATCAACAATAACGTAATTGGTACCAAGGCGATGTATAGTCCCTGTTTCGCCAGATCGGATTCGGACTTGATCTCCTTCATTAAATAGTTCTCCCTCGATATACTTTTCGCGTGTCTCAGATACGGGTTCAAGGTTTATCTTATTCTTAAACTCTTTTGTTTCTTTCAGACCCATACCCACGCGAACGTCATTGAACAGTTTCTTCGCGTCTCTGTTGTTCATCTGTGTGGGTACACCCTGAGAAAATGTTGTGAAATCATTTTTCTTCGCAGACTCGCGTTGACGGGTTGCGGACATACCCGATTCTCCATCTGAATCTGGATCTCGATTTCCACTAGAAATCACATTGATCTTTTCAAAGTTATAGAATCCATGACGACCTTTCTTACCGTTATACTTATTGAGAAGTGTCTCAAACTCTGCCTGACGATCGGAACCAACGATCATATTGATCTTGTTGAATCCCTGATTATAGAGTTTGGTTGCGACATCAAACGGTGTACGCGCCTGTTTGTCCATGATAACATTACGCGCATGTTTTGGATACATCTTACGGACGTGTTTGACTTTCTGGTCGTATGTCAAAGGATTCTTTCTCGCATCCTGAGAGTGAGACAGATATATCATATACGGAGTCTTGCCTGCCTTTGCAGACATAACATTCATGAGTGCACCGTGACCGATATGAGGCGGATTCATACGACCAAACGTGAAAAAGATCTCACGTTCCTCTTCGACCAGATACTGTTTAAACGATGGTATCATTTTCGACCTTTTCGTGCCTTATCCATTTTGCGAACATCCGGAAGTAACTTACGTGCGATCGCTGTTACACGTGTAGACATACCGGCAATTTTCTTTTCAATTTCACCACGGCGTTGAGGTGTCAATTCTGAACGTGACATCCCCTTTGAGAATTTTTTGAAGAGTTGGTTACGTGCCTGTTTCTGTGCGCGTTTAACTAAAGTCTGTTGGGTTGCAGATTTCTGCATCGCACGTTTGCGACCCATCTTTAGTTTTGCTTTGTTGCGCTTCATTGCACGAGCAAGTGCGCGTCGAGATTGAAAACTCAGTGCTTCTTCGGTGTCCTGAAGTTTTCTTTTCTTTGCCCGATACGCAATCTGATCATCACCCGATTGAGTGTAATCGACAGATATGAAATCTTTAAATCCAAGTGGTTTAGCCACTATCGTAATCTCCTGTTGGTTTCTTCCATTTGTCAAAACTAAATGGGTAGAAAGTCTGAGACAAATTCTACCAGTCACTACCAATGTTACATATTATTTATACAAATTAAAACTTGTATTCGAACCTTTCTATGTCCTCTTCAAACATTTTTCCGATATATTGTCTAGTCTTTCTGTCATAAAACGATCTATAGTTGACCTCTTTGGTTTTTTTTAAACGATTTTTTAGTCCCCTTTCAAAACCTTTGAGATGACGAATCCCTTGATCTATGTCCTCGTATTTTATAACCTCAAAGTCATCGTTCAACCAAAAACTCTGCGGGGTTGCCAAACTAAACCACGTACCATTCCAAGGTTGAAATGCATAGTTTCTAACCCACGATTGAAATCCTTGTGATAACATTATATTTAGTTCAAGTTCTACAGCAGCATCTGCTGCGACACCGTTTGTTCGTATTCGACCTTGCATCAAACGTTGTAGTCGAAACATATACCAACTAACTGCGCGAGCGAACGGATTCCTCACAACCGAAAACTTGTGGTACTTGTCATAGACTTCTGACGATAAAAAATATTTGCAATCATCGGCAGTCGCATGTTTGTTAGTAGTTCTTAATATCCGTGTGTTGATTTCTTTTTCGAATACATTATATCTTTTCGACACATAGTCCATTCGAAAACCAATGCTAGACCCAGCACATTTTGGAATGTGAACAAATATCAATTCTAAGGGATGACAAATTCTGGCCACTTATTCCTCTGCATACCTATGATTGACTTCTGCGTGTTTTTGTTCGTCTTTGCGTATTCGTTCAATCATGTGATAGACGTGGGCGTCCTTCCTCAGATTGTAGTACTCAATAGCGATCTCCGGAGCTGGTGGATTGTCCAACACCCCTTTACGAATCAACATCAAGTATGTGTCATAACTCTTCACTGCTTCCTCTTCAAAATACGCAGTCAACCTGTGTGCGTACTTCGGAAAGAAAATGTACAACGCCAAGTAGTAGTGCCAGAACACACCCTGAATGACGTACACCATAAACCTTTCGAAAACGTTGGGTTTCACTACCTCCATCATGAACATCAAATGTTTGCGTTCGTTCTCCGCTTCTGCGAGTAACTCGTGGATCTTTGCACCGTTGCCGCGTTGCATACGTCGCAGTGATCTCAAGTGAGTGACCATACCACCTACCATGCCTGGCACTCCGGCGACTGTCTCTAGAATCAATGCACGTTTGTCATATCGTTGTCGAAACCAAAGGTCTGCAAACACGCGAAATGCTTTGGTCATTCCTCTTGCAAGTTTGTCTTTCATATTATCCCTCAATCTTAGCGTATGGTCCAGAGAAACTGTTTTTAGACCCCGCGTAGAAATATAAATCCTTGACGATTTTGTCTCGAACTGTCGGAGTCTGGCTGTTCAACACCGATGCGATTTTGAATCCAAGATACTTTGAGTACCTCCACTTCGGTGATTGTTGCATAGACAGTATCATGTGTTGACCCCTGTCGGGCAGATTGTTTACACCTAACGACTTTGCCATGTCGTATATCTCTTCTACCAATTTGTTATCTTTTGTACGGACTCTAGTTGCAATTGCGTTACTCTCAGGAAGTGTGACACTCGCGTGTTGTTTAAAGATAAATGCCGCAGGTCCAAGAGATACTTTTCCTTGGTTCGCAGATGCACCTTTAATTTCTCCCTGAAATCCACTGAGTCCATCACCATCACCAAATGATCTGAACTGAATACGATCAAATGTATTCTGACCAAACTTGAGGTAGATGTCCATCGAATCATAAATGGTAGAACGATCATTTGCTTTTAACGTAAACCCTCTAAACGAAACAGAAGAAGTTGTGGTCTCAGTCAGATTCAACTCAGAAAATATGCAGGTTTGACTCTCGATTTTTTTGAGTGATACACCCACAACCTTTTTCTCGTTGTACAGTTTCTTCATCTCACCGTTGAGTCCTTTGAAAGTTTTTTGTCCGGTGATAGACGAAAGATCTTGACTACTCCTAATCATATACATGTCTGCGGGTGACCACTTGTTCAAGTTACCGAATGCACGTTCTTGCCGATTAATATTTTTGAATGTTTTTTCAATCTCATCGACCTTACTACTACCACGGTGAAATCGGTAGTCGGTTACACTTCCAAACTTGTCGTAGAGTTTATTCGCACCCAGTATAGATGAATGGACCCAATCATCGGGGAGTTGTTTCATGTTCTCCAATGGTTCGGTTACGTCAATGTAGTTACTGGCAGTAGCAAACTGTTCGGGAGAAATGAATTCATCGAGTGCCAGTTTTCTTCTAAAAACATACCAGACCAGTGCACAATAAAGACACTGTGCAGATTCTACCAATGCAGTGACATCGGAACCCGCACCCGAACCACCACTACCACCACCAAACTCATCGGTTTTCTTTAGAGCTTCCATACGAACGATGGTACCGTTCACATCTTTAAAAAGGTTTTGATTACCTTTCAGTGATTCTAGATTACCCGCCTCAAACTTTTTTTGGATGTCATCCGTTGCATACTGAAGAATCTTCGACGTACCATTTAAAAGCTCGAACGGTTCCTTGTTCTGTATTTTAGAAACAAGTAACGTGTATCTTAGTTTTGGATGTTCTGGATGTCTAGGCGCAAATTCCTTGGACAACTCTCTTAGTGATAGTTTCGACATAGTTCCTCCATTGAGTTACTATTTATAATATCACATAAAAAAGGGTGCGTAAAGCACCCAAGACCTAACTCATCACTGAGCGTTTTTACATTCGTTCGTATAACAGGTCGTACAACTTGTCAATCTGACCGTGATCACGGTGATTACACATCTTGTACCAAACACGTCGTGCCTCTAGTGCATCCAACATGAGTAGTGTCTCTTCGCGCCATTCTTTCCAGAAGTCTGGATCGTGCTCGCGGATACTTTTCGCGTTGTGTGTGATGTCAAGAATCTTGATAAACTTCACCACGTCTGGTGCAAGAGCAAGTCGTGCACGATCGAGCGCCTTACGCTTGAGTCGATTACCAACAAACTCTTCTGGCTTGGTCAAGTACCAAACGTACTCTGCGACCTTGTCACCAAAGTGTCGTCGTATCTGATCCATGTCGACCTCTGTGTCTTCTACAGTGTCGTGCAGAATCGCGGCGTAGAGTGCATCGCGTTCCATCTTCTCAGACCAAGACTGGTACATGAGACCAACCGCCAACACGTGCTGGACGTAGGGTTCACCTGTGTACTTGCGGACCTGACCTTCGTGGGCGACCCGCGCAAACATTTTCACATAATCTAGACTAACCATAGTTTCCATAAAACTCACCAGTAGTGACACCATCGTAGATACTTTTGTTTTCGATGACGCGTCCATTCACATAACCACGCAGGGGACGACCTGCCTGTGTAATGACCATAGTCACCCCACGAGAACCAATATTATAGTCGATTTCGCGATCGAACGCAACAGCAACCGACTGAAAATCTTGGTATTTTTTCACACTTATCTGCGACCCATCACGTTGTACATGCAACTCAAACTGTCGCAACTTTTCTTCTTGTTTCTTGAGTTCATAGAACTCATTTGCATATTCACTACACTTTTCGAGAGTGACGCGTTTTACACGTCGCTCTCCAGACTCATCGAGAATGAACCGTCGAACCTCAGATGGTATCTCATCATATGAACAGTAATGGATTTTGGGTTCTGAAATGTTTACCAACATTACGCTACCTCCGCCATTTCAAGTGCAAGGTTCATCGCCTTGAGTTTCTTGGACTGGTTTGCACCGAACCATGCAGACTGCATACGAGTGTCAGCGTTGCGACCCAACTCGTGGTCAGTCATGTAGGTGACTGCGTTCACTGCGTTCCAGTATGAACCCATCGCGAAGTTCGCGCCAGGCTGAGTCTCAAGGACATCGTAGGTTCGCTTTGCAGTGCGAGACAAATCGTTGTAGGTCTTGACCTCAACACTCTTGTCCGCGATTGGGAACACGTTGTTGAAAAACTGAACCAAGTTCTCTTCAGTCACTCGCTTCTTCGCGAGGAACCGTGCAGCCTCTTTATACTGCGCGAACTTCTCGTGTGCAATACCCAACTGATCCTTGACCATCTGTGGGTCAAACTTGCGGCGATGATTCAGTGCGACCTCGTTCTTTGCCTTCGTTGAGAGAGACATTGTCAGAGTGTTGTTGCAAACCACGCGGATCGGAGTGAAGCGCACGTTGAGTGACTTACCGTACTGGTGTGGGTTAGAGAACAACAGGTAAGAATCGACTTGGTCATCACCAAGAACATCGAACGACTCGTTCACCTTCGCGAGAGCCCAGACGTTCTTACCGTCTGCGAGAGAACCCGCAGTGTGCATCTCCATATCACCAGCGAGACAATACTCAGTGAAGAAGTCAAACGCTTCGACGTTCTGAACAGGTTCCCAGTTGTCACCGACCATTGGTGCGAGAACTTTGTTATCAGAAGAACGAACCAGAGCAGACGCACCAGTGGGAATCATTTCCTCACCCGCGTAGGTAGGAACCTTGTTCACTTCCCAATCGCAACCAGCCTTCTCCATCATCTGACGGGGTGTAAGATCCGCAGAGACCTTAGTTCCAAGACCGTGCCATGGAACCTCACCCGCGTAAGCCATTGTTTCAACCATATGTGACATAATATATTTCCTTCAATTGATTAACGTTACAAGAACATTATAGTTCATTTTCATAATAAAGTCAAGCGTAAATATTACACAATTCCTAAAATTTCTTTTGCCTTCTCCAGATCCTTCTGCAACCACTTCGGCAAATCCTTGTGATAACGATAGGTGTAGTACACCCACATCGCGACGTGTTTCTCGTTCATTACCATTCCCTCAAAATAGTTACTGCTAACATAAAACCAGAGATCGCATTCAACATGATCAATGCACGGTCACGCCAGATGATCGACACCCATGTCCAGAGAATGATCCCACAGAGACCAAACCCAAGGTCATACATCCGGTAGTCGATACCCGCAGACCGCATTGCAAGAGAGATCAGAATCAGAATCGACGCAACCCACTTGAGATACCAGTCGAAGTTCTCAGGGTACCAGTTACGATCGGGTTTGGTACGGCCTTGTGCACGTACCATTGGGTCACCTTTACCTGAAGGAGTCATTGTCATCGTCTCCCTCAATCACAAACCAAACTACCAAGAGTATACCGGCGCAAATGCTTAGTGTAATTGTCAATGGATCAATCATGTTATAATCCCACTCGCGGCGCGGATATACTCTTTCTCTACCGCATCCGCTGTCTTAACGCACAATACCACACCCGACTTGTTAAACGTCACCTCACCGACCTGTGGTGTCCCTGTCATCGCAACTGTAGGCATGAAACCCAAGTTCTGACCATCCGGTGTCACAATGTGTGGATCACCGATGACGATCGTCGTATCTGTTTCTAAACGGAACTTACCAACGTACTCCGCACCTGTCACGGCAACCACCGTGATCACATCATTAATTTGCATTACGCATTTTCTCCATTCTGTTTTTCGACGCGATCCACTGATCAAACGTCATTGGTTTACGGGCATTTCCAACCGACAACTTACCCGCCTTGAATTCTTCTTTCAAAAACTGTGCATCAGCGGCACTCATGAATCGTGAGACCAACTTCAACAAACACCGACGGAACGAACGACCGTGGTGCCAGTGACCAACGCAGTGCGCCAGTTCGTGGAGTACGGTGTACTCATTCATACCAACCTTGGTGTCAAGGGTGATGTGACCTTGAGTCGCTCGACCCGCAGTTCCTCGGCCAGTGTTACGATACTTAGTCGCAACCTTAACACGGTTATTGGTGAAGAGACGTTCAATGTTCGAACCCTCTGCAACCAACTTCGAGTAGGTCTTCGACTTGGTGATCTTGTCCACATACTTCTGGACTTCATTGATGTCGGTGAACTCACGACCTGAACCGTGGTTCGCTTGGTAACGCCACTCAGCCTCATAGGTCTTCTGACGTTCGGAGTCCTTACCACGAGAACCTTTGTTCTGTTTCTTCGCATGGTTACGAAGGTACTCGTTGTAATAGTGTTCAGGGGTACCGTAGTACGGGCGGTCGAACATTAACTCTTTATACATTACTCACCTGCCTTTTCAAGTTTTTGGATTTGGAGTTGGAGCGCGGCGATACGCGCCTCCACACGAGCGTTGTCTTCGGGAGACAACTCCCCACGGATTTCCGCGAGGCACATCATCTCGTTATAAAGGTTACCAATTACTGCATCATGCATTACGCACACTCCTTTCGTTCACGAATCTCAAAAACCATCTCACAAACTAACTCACGATCGACAGTGTCACCGTCAAAGTCCAATGATGGACGGTAACTAAACCGTTTGATCAGACCTTGACAAACTTCCTCGAAAGAGAACCCGTAGTCATAGATACCACCGTGACCATAGAAACCCAAACAGTAAGCCACAAACTCGACGACATCACCTTCCGACAACTCAGGATCGTTTGGACGGAAAGACTGACGGTAAACGTTGCAAACTTGCTGGACTAAAATTGACTGACTCATAACAAAACTCCTTATCATCAAATTACAGGGTAATTGTCTCATACATTTGGGGATTTGTAAAGCCCCTGGCTCATTTATTTGGTGAATACCCATCATTCATCAAGTGTATAGTAATCCATAACCCATGATGAAACCCAACGCCATACCCATGCAGACTAGAACACCCCAACCCACAAACGCAGACGAGCTCAGTGGTTTCTTGGGGCGAAGGTAGTTGTCCTTCTTAGCAAAATCTCTCATTGAACTCATTGTATTGCTCCCATCAAACTAATAGTTTCATCAACCGATAAATGACCTGCTCTATACAACTCGATCATTTTTTGCTTTTTGCGATAAACGGGTTTATGGTCTTCCATAAACTTCACATACATGGCACGAGTTTCAGGATGAACGGCGGGATTTGCCCAAGGGCGTTTCATCTGTTTGTGATTAGGGGGTGCCGCTATAGATGATGCCATAACCGCAGACTCCCAAAGAGAGTGAAGTTCGTATTCTTCTTCAGTCCAAACCGCCATTATGCAACCTCATCAATAATTGGTTTCGCGATCAAGTAGACACCGACCGCACTAGGAACATCGCAGAAGGCGTACTCACTGCAAAGCAATCGATACTTGGCGAAATACTTGACTTCAGACTGTTCAGCACTACTGATAGGTGGGAAGTAAACAGCAACCTGTTCACCACGATCATCAATGACCTCACCCATGCGTTCACACCACATCGCACCAGAGTTGATCTGAACTACACGACCTTTCAAATTTTCCATAACAAATCTCCATCTCAAATTACAGGGTAATTATCTCATAAAAAAAGGGGCCTGTAAAGCCCCTTTATCATTTTAATTATGAATTTTCGACATTCATGCCGTGAATAATGGTCAACTACGTTTTTTTCTCCATGATTGCAACAGCCTTATCGTAAGCTGCACGATCAACCACACCCTCGTCAAGAAGTCGTTGTCGATTGATCATGTGTTTTGCTTGAATCTCTTCTTTACTGCCACCGTAGTAGTCGACACAATGACCCTCGTCCATAAGAACTTGCGTCACTGGACGCCATGAATCTGTGCGTGAATCATAAACATTAAAGTCGCCAAGAACTCGACCAAATTTACCTTTCATGTCTTCACCATCTTTGGCAATCTGTGTTTTGAGAACAGCTTTCTTACCAAGAAGTTCTTTGAGTCTATTTTTTGCAGCAAGACCAAATAACTTTTCTACCTTATCAGAGGTACGAGATTCGGGGGTATCAATGCCCATAATACGAACTCGTTCATCTGAAAGAACGACACCAAACCCCAACTCAATGTCGACATCAACGGTATCACCATCTACTACTTTTAAAAGTTTACATCTATATTCGTACATTATTATTCTCCCCGTACTTAATTATTAGGCGGCGAGAGAGAAACTTTCAACCTCATAAGACTTTTGAATATAAAAGTCAATTTCCCTTTTGTTCAGTTTCCTGAACCGTCTACGACTAGGTGACCAACTCTGTTTTGGTGTTTTGAACCAAGTAATGTCTGTAGAACCACGCTGAACATAACCGTACAATGTTGTTCCCCGCGTGATGTATGTGTGCAAGGGATACTCTGACGGGAGTTTGTCGTTTTGAATTTCTTCGCGCCAAAGGTATTTATACGGATCACTTGTCATACTGACTCCCTTGTCTTTTTCTGAACCATCGCCATCATTGATGCAAATAACGGATCATACAAATCACTGTGAAACTCTTCATCACTCATCACGGGCGTTAAATACTGTTCATCCATCCAAGGTAATGGTTTAAATGGATATCCAATAGGAGCGAGCATTGCATGTAGTCTTACCATACTTCCGGTAGAACCTCTTTCGATTGGATCTAAATTATCAAAATTATCCATTATCAATTCGAAGCGTCTTTTCAATTCATCAACTACTTCAGGATTCATTTCACTTGTCATACTTACCATCCTCCCAAGAGCCAGGCGGACTGCAAAACGCAATGATGCGATTCATCGCGTCCACCATTGACGGGTCTTGAAAAGGCACGTGTTCGATGTCTTCTAGTAAATCAATCAAGAAATCACGCGCCACCTGTTCGCGTTGTTTATAGGTCAGTGCGAG
>Ga0213866_10000912_pt1 | contig 22869 bp, 7 predicted proteins | sample PICome_11_FD_160079 | JGI IMG/M metagenome (GOLD analysis project Ga0213866, IMG submission 160079) | Coastal seawater microbial communities near Pivers Island, North Carolina, United States - PICO284 | ecosystem: Environmental > Aquatic > Marine > Coastal | place: USA: North Carolina...
TTCAAGCGACAGGCAAACAAGTGTTACTGCTCATCCAACAAATAATACATTATTTTTTAATGTTGACGGAACCCAAGTTGCAACAACATCAATAAATGGGTTAAGTATACACGGATTGCAAGTCGACGATGTTAATATTAATGATAACCAAATTAGCACTAATGTATCAAATAGCGACTTAGAATTAAGAACTGCAGGTACCGGTAAACTTGTTAATGGTAGTTTAGCCTTAACTAATAATGTTATAGAAAATAACAAAACTTACGGCGGATTGGTTGTGAAACACACTGGTACTGGATATGCCAAGTTTCCGACTACATTAGGTGTTGTATTTCCGTTTGGTTCAACAGCTGAACGACCAACAGTTAGAAATCCTGTAGTAGCTGAGACTAGATTTAACACAGATGATCAAATAATGGAAACTTGGGACGGGAATTTCTGGATTCCGTCAGGTGGTCCAGCATCTGATGTTATTTCTGAACAAGAATTCCAAGACTTGCTTTTAGAATATACGCTAATCTTTGGGTAATACCCTCCTTTTCTTTAATATCGATAAATACTATTGATAGAAGTAAGACCATACTTTTATCAACAAACTGTGGTTAGCCAGCAAAGAGCATAAGCTGAAAATTTAGGCTAGAGGGACAGGATCCCCGTGTTGAGGAGAAGAGATGGCTGTTGGTCGCATATCAGGTCCGCTCTTGAAGTCTAATTTGATCCGTAATGGGATCGATCTAGCCTTTGAGACAGACTTACTATATCTAGATGTTAATAATCAGCGTATTGGTATTAAAAATGCTTCACCTGAGCACGAATTAGACGTAACTGGTACTACACGTACAACAAATTTAATTGTAGACACTAATTCAGATATTGCCGACATTAACATACAAGGCAATACAATATCTTCTAATACTCAATATTTAAATCTTGGTACTTTTGATAATGTAGTGTACCAAAACAAAGCTCGCATTGATAGTATTGACATAGAGGGCAATACTATAACTACAAATAATTCAAATGCAAATTTAGAACTTCGTCCTAACGGAACAGGTACTGTAGACGTTCATAGTGATTTAAATGTTGATGGAAATGTATACGTCACAGGTAATATTACCGCAGACGGTAATGTTACTATTGGTGATCAAGATACTGACAATATTTCATTCAGTGCTGAAATTGCGTCAGATTTAATTCCCGATGCACACATAACATATAACTTAGGTACACCTACCAAAAAATGGCAAGACATTTGGGCAAATACTGTTACTACTGAAAGCCTTGCAGTAGGAGATTTAGAAGTTGACGGCATTGATTTAATTTTACGGCAAGGAAATATATACTATGTTGCTGAAAACGGCAATGATACAGCCAGCGGTGATCATCCACAAGATCCTTATGCTAGTGTAGAACAAGCATTAAGTGCTGCGACAGCAGGAGATACAGTCCATGTATATCCTGGTGTATATCAAGAAAACTTTCCATTAACTATTCCGGTTGGCGTAACACTCAAAGGACATAGTTTGCGTAGTGTTATGATCAAACCAAATAGTGGTTACGAATACAACGATGCATTTTTATTAAATGGCGAAACTACTATTGAAGATATTACTATTAGCGGATTTTATAGCGGTAGTAAATTATACGAAGTAACACAAATTGATAACGCAACAACTTTAAGAATTAATGTTGGTACTGCTCCTTTTGCACACACTTATGTTAGTGGTGGTACAATTAGTGCTGACGATAGCACATCATTAATTGCTAACGTCTCAAATGCAGTTTACGATCACACAACAGGTGAAGTTGTTATAACAACAGATGTAGCACATGATACATATGTTGGAGCAAACTTATTATTCAGCGGTTTAGTTTATAGTTGCAACGGCGGTAACAGAACATTCCCAGACAATGGTTATGCTTTCCGTTTTGCAACAGATTACGAAGTAACTACACGTTCGCCGTATATTAAAAACATAACTGTTATAACAGAAGGAACTAGCGTAGCAGCAGGAACAAATTCAGCAGATGATCCAAGAGGATTTAATGCAGGTGACGCTGGTAAAGGTGCATACATTGACGGTGCATATGCAACTGCTAACTCTAAAGAAGCAAGTATGTTGTTCCACTCAGCGACATTTATTACTCCAGGTGTAGATGCAATTACTTGTACAAACGGTGTTAGAGTAGAATGGCTGAACTCATTTTCTTACTTTGCTAATAGAAGTTTTTACTGTTTTGATAGCAATGACGGTAAGTACGGAGATGGTAAAACACGTATTAGACTAGGTGGAATTACCGGAACATTCCAAGCAGGCGATCAAGTAACATTTACGTCAACAGATGCTTCTACAACAGTAGTAGTAGATGTCGAATCAGTGGACGGAGATATTCTTGTTATTGACGGTAAAGATGACAGTTTTGTAGGTTTTGACTTTACTCCACAGAGTATTGTTGCAACCACAGGATCAGGTGCAACCGCAACAAGTATAGAAAATTATGACGTAAAAGATTTTGGTGCAGAAGTACGTATGATAGGATCTGCTAGTGTATATGGTAATTACGGTATTTGGGGTGATGGCCCGGGCGTAATTGTATATGCTATAGGTCATAACATGGCGTATATAGGCAACGGAAAAGAAGTAACAAATGATCCAGAAACTGTAGTTCAAGCAAATGAAATTATAGAATTAAATGATGCTAAAATTCGCTACAATACTGTAGACCAACAAGGCGATTTCCGTGTAGGAGATCTCTTTTTTGTAGATCAGCAAACTGGTAACGTAAGTTTTAATAGTACAAACTTTACTATCAATAGTGCTAATGGTTTAACTATTACCGACGGTGCTGACACTACAATTATCAAGGCAGATATGATTGACACAGGTAATTTGCGCCTAAGTGGAAATACACTCTCTAGTTTATCAGGCGATGTTAACATTGTCTCAGCAAGCGATAATATAAATTTAAACAATAATGTTAATATAACAGGAAATTTAGATGTTACTGGTGACGTAACAATTGGCGGTAATATAACTATTGGCGACCAAGACACAGATACTATCCAATTTGTTGCAGGCATAGATTCTGATATTATTCCTAGTACAGATAGTGTTTATAGTTTAGGACTAGAAACTCGTATTTGGAGTAATTTGTATGTCAATCAATTTAATGTTGACGGAATAGAAATACGTGACAACTACATTCAAACTGTAGAGTCTAATGCTGATTTAGAATTACGTGCAAACGGTACAGGAGAAATTCTTGTACCTACAAATAATGTACAAATCGATAACAATTTAACAGTTAGCGGAAATTCAAACTTGCAAAGTACAACGGTCACAGGTACTTTAACTCATACAGGTACATATACGCAAACAGGTGACACTACAGTCACCGGCAACTTCACAGTCACTGAAGATTTAGATGTTACTGGAGCAGCGCAGTTTGAAGAAATACTAGTTGATGACAACTATATAACAACTACAACTACCAATACAGACCTAGAACTACGTGCTGTAGGAACAGGCGAAGTATTAATTCCTAATAATGATGTTAACATTACTAATGATTTAATTGTAGGTGGTACAATTACCGTTGGAGACATAAATTCGGCAGGTACAATTACTGCAAATAAATTTAGTACAGGCGACATAATTATTGACGATAATTTTATTACTACTACACTAAGTAATTCAGATTTAGAATTAAGAGCAAACGGTACAGGCGAAGTTATTGTTCCTAGTAATGACGTTAATATAGCACAGGATTTAACTGTAGACGGATTAAGTACATTTGCTAATACTACTATTGTTGGTACATTAACTCATACCGGTAATACAACACAAACTGGTAACTACAACTTAACTGGAGCCTTAAACGTTATTGGCGAAGTTACGATTTCTAGTACAACACAATTCGAAGATATACAAATTAGCGGCAATGTTGTTACTACTACACAAAGTAATAGCGATTTAGAATTACGTGCTGCTGGTAGTGGCGAAGTGATTATACCAAATAATGATGTTACTATTTCTAATAGCTTAACAGTTGATGGAACATTAAGTGTTGGAAACATTAATAGTAGCGGAACAATTTCGGCTAACAATTTTAGCACTGGCGACATTCTGATTGATGATAATTTTATTACTACAACAAATAGCAACTCAGATCTAGAACTTAGGGCAGCAGGCACAGGAAATATTATTATAGATGATTTTTCTATAAACGGATCAACAATAGCTACAACAGCAGATATGACTCTTGCTCCTGGATCTGAAACAGTTGTGATAGACGGAACCGGAGCTCTTAGATTACCAATCGGAAACACTGTACAAAGACCAACAGGTACAGCAGGACAAATTAGATTTAACAGCGAACTTGGAAGATTTGAAGGTTATGACGGAAGTAATTGGATAAAACTACACGGAGTTCAGGATGTTGACGGCGACACTAACATCACAGCAGAACTAACATCGGGGGCTAATGATGATGTTATTAGATTTAATGTTGCAGGCACAACAGTTGTAGATATAGACAGTAATCGACTTAATACAAATAAACTAACCGTAGAAGAGATTACTATTGACGGTAATGTGATAAGTACTACTAATACAAACACTGATCTTGAGCTAACAGCAAATGGTACAGGATCCGTTATATTTGAAAACTTTGCTTTTAGCAACAATACAATAACAAATACTGTTGCTGATAGTATAACAGAGTTTCAGAATACAAACAACGGATATGTAAAATTTGACGGCACATACGGTTTAGTTTTACCAGTTGGAGGAAACACTGATAGACCTTTATTAGCATATACTGAAACTGGTATGACACGTTTTAATGCTGACTTGTCAAGAGTTGAGATTTATGACGGTACAAACTGGGTATCGGTAGCAGGTACTGATGCAGGTATTTCAAGATCTGAAGCTGAAGATTTAGCGTTTGAGATTGTATTGAGTTTAGGATAAAGATATGGCAACATTTTTTAGAAACAAAGTAGTAAAAAGCGTCGGAACAAAACCAGTAACAATTACTACCATGAGTGCTTCGCAGCGTTCTACAGTAATTGGAATGAGTTTAACAAACCTTACTGACGGCTTTGTGTATGCAAGCGTTTTAGTAAAAGACGATACAAGCGTAGAAGGATACTATGCTAAAGATGTTCCTATTGCACAAGGAACAAGTTTACGTATTGTGAACCAAGGTGAAAAACTTATCCTAGCACCATTGAATGAAATTTCGGTTGTTTCGAATAGAGACGACAGTATAGACGTAATTCTAAGTTACGTGGAGGTAGTGTAATATGACATATTATGTAGGTAATGATCCTAAAACAATTAACGATAGTTTTATTAAGCGTTACTTCTACGGACTTCGTAGGAACGACGACGGAGAACTATTTTTAGTAAGACTAGACCAACTGTCAAGTGGTACAGATAATGTAGTTATTATAAACAATGAAGCATCGTCAGATGAAAACTTTCCAGATTTTGAAGAAGGTATTGATTTTTTGGACGGAATTGATGATGATCATAACATTGTATATGACAACTTAAATTATCCTCAGTTACGTTGGGATGGTAGATTTTTATTATATTATGTTGAACCGGAAACAGGACAATTTGTACAGGTAATTAACGGAAGTTATGATTTCCCAGCAAATATTTCAACTGACGGAACCCAATCAACATATGGCGGACAACGTGGAGCAGGTTACTAATGGCTGAATTTAAACTAGAAAGATTTAAGTATTCATGGAAAGGTGCCTGGACCGGCAGCACCGAATATAAACGAGACGACATTGTTAAGGTTGGAGGCAAGTCATATGTTTGTTTGATAACGCATACATCCGATGCTGACTTTAATGTTGATTTAGAAGCAGTTGTCCCAGGTTCATCGCCTCCAATTCCGGCTCCTAAATGGATTGTAATGACTGACAGTAGATCGTTTGTAGGAAACTGGGCTACTGCAACTATCTATAATAGAGGTGATATTGTACAATTTGATGGATCTTTATGGCTTTGTATTGATGGCCATACCTCAACAGATTTTGCTTCAGATTATACAAATTGGGAAGTTTTTGCACAAGGTATAAAATTCAAAGCAGACTGGGGTACTAGTATAGGGTATGGACCAGGTGCGTTAGTAAAATACAACGGTATTGTATATAAATGTATTAATCCTCACACTTCGGCCGGATCTATAAACGATAATATTGATGATTGGGAAGTATTTTTTGATGGAGTTGAATACGCAGGCAATTTGCAACCTCTTACTACATACAGAGTCAACGATTTAATTAAATTCGGCGGATCAATTTTTAAGGTTATAGAAGAATTTACTAGTAGCGAAGAAGGAATAGATGACACCAAAGTTCAAATGTTACTTCCAGGCTTCCAATTTGACGGCGACTGGGTATCAACAACAGCATATAGCATAGGAGATGTTGTTCGTTACGGCGGATATATGTTCTATTGTACTAATAATAACATTGGTATTGATCCTTTCGTGAGAGATGAAGATAGTTCAAACTATTGGTCAAAACTAGCACTAACATACAATTTTAGAGGAACCTGGTCTGAAGCAGCAGATTATAAGCCAGGTGACATTGTACAACGCGGCGGCGATCTTTACCTTGCAAAATATGAAGTAGGCGGATACGAACAAGATGGATCTTCATTAGATTATCTTGACACAGATGTTTGGGAAAAAATAGCGCCAGGTGCTGTCTGGGGGAAAGAAAATGCAGTAGCAGGATTAGGGTCCACCGACGGTACAACAGTCAGATATAATGTTGAATTTTCTTCACCTAGAGAAGGCGATATCGGCAACAAATATGTTATTGCTGGCGAATATAGAGCTACTTTGAAGTTTTATGAAAATTATACGTACATTTTTAATCAAGATGCTTTAGAAAATGTTTACTTTCCTAACGCTAACGGTACAGACCCTAATCCACACCCTTTAAATTTTAGTGCTGATAATCCTAACGGAGAGCGCGGTGGCGGAACTGGATTCTTAAGTGGTGTAACTTATTATCTAGATGATGAGATAGTAACGTACAGTGATTATAATGATACTACAAACTTTCAAGCTGCTACTAATCGTAGAGTAGAAATTTTTATAACTCCTCAAACTCCAAGAACATTGTATTATTGGTGTTGGAACCATGAAGACATGGGTAACACTATAACAGTTGACGATGAACCAGTGTTGTCAGGAAACTGGACTGCTGACAGAGAATACCTTGTAAATGAAGTTGTATACTACTTAGGAACAGCATATAAGTGTAATACACAACACTTGTCGGCAGATGATAATTTTCCAGGAGACAATGGAAGCGGATATTACTATTGGGACACATACATTGAAAGAGGTTCCTCAGCAGGTTTAAATGACAAAGGCGATTTACTAACGTACGGTTTAAACCGCACACTTGCAGGTGACCAATCTTCATTAGGTCCTGTTGCGTTACCAATAGGCGAAGAAAGAGAAGTATTATCTATAAACACTGACCAAGAAGCCTTTTGGAGAGCAAGAATACAAGATAGCGACACTATCTTTGTAGGTCAAAACGGTATGGACTTAGACGGATATGGTTTAAGTCCTGACAGGCCTTTTGCAACAGTAAAACATGCTTGTGAGTATGTAGAAGACAACTTCACTGCCGGAACACCAACAAAGGTTTATGTAGCAACTGGAAATTATATCGAAAGCGGTCCTATAAGTATTCCAGCAGGCTGTGTTGTAATGGGAGACGAACTTAGGGCAACAAAAATCACAGCAAACGATCCATTTCCGGATTATGCGGGCGACGATTATATTACGAAAAAATTGTATATACAGCATTTGTTAACTTTTTTAGATGATCTTTTCCAGAATAGACTAGTAACTTCGACACCTGGTAATAATATTTTCCAAGATAGATCTGTACCAGCAGTTGGCTCTGACCCTACAGAAACTGTTGTTGAATTAATAGACTTCCATGACGAATATTTAGATTACTGGTTAGGTTCCGGCATTGTAAACCCCACAGTGGTTGGAACTAACACTGCTACAGTTGATACAAGTTATTTAGATGCAGTTGACATATTAGAAAAAAACAAAAACTTTATTGCAAATGAAATCTTTGCTTGGCTAAGATTTACTCAACCAACCTATACCTTTGATGAAAATAGAATTCGGAGAGACATTTATCATTTTTTAAGAGCTGTAAAACACGATTTAATTTATACAGGGAACCATAGAACTATTCTACATTGTAGAGACTTTAAAAACAAAGCATTAGGTAGCCAGTTTGATGATTTATTCTATATTAGAGATACAACCGGTGTAAGAAATTGTACTATTAATGGACTTAGAGGAACACTGAATCCTCCGGGCGTATTTGATTTGTATCAGCGTCCAACAGGCGGCGCATGTGTAAGTTTAGATCCAGGTTGGGGTCCAGATGACGAGAGTGTTTGGATTAAGAATAGATCACCTTATATACAGGGTGTAACTAACATAGGATCAAACTGTGTAGGACAAAAGATTGATGGATCTCTACACAACGGCGGACTAAAGTCTTGTACATCTAATGACTTTACTCAAGTCTTAAGTGATGGAGTAGGAGCATGGATTACTAACGGCGGAAGAGCAGAACTTGTATCTGTGTTTACGTATTATTGTGTAATCGGATATCTTGCAGACGAAGGCGGCACAATCCGTGCAACTAATGGAAATAACTCTTACGGAGTTTTTGGTGCTATTGCAGATGGTTTTGATCCAACCGAAACTCCGCAAACTGCGTTTATAGATAACCAAAGTCAAAACGAAGCTACCGTTGAATCTGTCTTTGCAGGAGAATTTACTGATCAGATATTTGCTTTAGAGTACAACCATTGTGGAGAAGAATACAGTCAAGCACAAGCAGATATTGTAGGTGCAGGAATTAATGCCTCAGTAGAGTTTAATGACTTTAGATCTGGCGGATTATATAATGTAAGAATTATTAACAGTGACGGATCGGGAGCAATAGGTGGTTCGGGCTATAGATTGCAAACCGGAAATGCACAAACTGGAGACAGCACCACTATAACATTAGATACTGGATCTGGATTTGATGAAGTAGACATTTTAGGGCAAAGAGTAATTATTATATCAGGTGACGGAACAGGGCAATATGGATATGTCCAAGCGTATAATCCAGGTACAAAAATTTGTACTGTATATAAAGAAAGCACCGATACAATAGGTTGGGACCATATTGTTCCAGGTACAACTATTGAAACATTATTAACTTCAAATACCCAATATCGTATTGAACCGAGAGTTGTATGTGATCCGCCGCCAACAAGTGGAGCAGAATATTCTTTACCGCAAATTAGACCGTATGAGGATGTACAGTTTGGTCAAACAACCAGCATTTTTACGGGATTGCAAATGGACCCCGGTAGCGGTGAGGTAGACGGTATTGCTGCATCACCTGCTGTATTTAATTTGACACGCTCTGCCCAAACATATACAATAGAATTTACTGATGAAGGAGCTGGATATGTAGTGGGAGATCAAACTGTTATCAGCGGCTCTGCATTAGGAGGTACTGCAGGAGTTAATGATTGTACAATTACGGTAACAGCAGTTACTGAAGACAGTACAAATAGTATTGTAAGCGTTAGTGTATTAGGAACTGGAATTGGCGGAAAATATGTTGCAATTTCAGATCCAAACTTCTTTTCATACAGCGATAATGGCCAAACCTGGACAGAAGGAAACTTGCCTTTTGTAAGCACTTGGATCAAAGTAGTAAATGGTAATAATAGATTTTTTGCTTTGCCTACAGAGGAATCAGATCAGTTCGGTTTAAGTTTAGATGGAATAAATTGGGAAAGAAAAACTGTAGGTCCTTTAGCAGAATATAGCGATATAATTTACGGAGGCGGAAGATTTGTTGCTATAGCAGAAAATAGCAATACTACAATTTATAGTTCAGACGGCGATACTTGGGCACAAGGTACTATTCCTGATGATGCTTTAGGAGATTCAACAGCAAGCCAATGGCTTTATCTTGCGTATGGAAATGGCAAGTATGTTGCTGTATCAGGCAATGATAGTGCAAGTGCTACATCATCAGATGGAGATACTTGGCTAAGGCATACCGGATTACCAGCAGGGTCTAATGATTGGGTAGGCCTAGCATTTGGAAGAGGTAGATTTGTTTTATTAGCTAGGACTGGGGAACTTTATTATAGCTTTGATGGAATAACATGGACAAGCGGCGGAGATATGGTAACTCAAGACGGTTCAACTTCTATGAATTGGACAAAGTTAAAATATGAAAATGGTCTCTTTGTTGCATTATGTGATACAACTGGATTAACAATTGGCGCAGATGCTTCAGACGGAACTACAAATTTCTTTGCAACATCGCAAGACGGTATTTTATGGACTGGAAAAACATTTCCAGGATTTAAAATTTGGGGCTGTATAACACATGGTCCTGCCGGATATGTTGCCCTTTCTAAAAATGCAACATTAAATGGTGTAGCAATAGTCCAGACGGGCGCAACTGCATTACTAAGATCAGATGTTGGATCTAATGCGTTTGATAGCGTCAAAATTTGGGATTGCGGCAGCGGCTATGATGCCGCAAATCCGCCTAGCATTACTGTTACTGCAAATCCAGATGTAACTGTAGAATTAGCTACAGAGCAAAGAATAGGGTCAACAGGAACTATTGGAGCTCCGGATTGGATAAACAGAGGTCAAGGATACAGATCTTCTAGCACTGTTGTAACACTAACAGGCAACGGATATGCAGATAATTTTCCAGTTGGTAATGATGTAGTTTTAACCGGAGTAAGTGTTGTTCCAGGTCCTGGAGCCCAGATTAGATTCGATGTTATACCAGATGAAGAAACACCTGACCCAGACGATAAAAAACTTTTTGCAGCAGTGGGTATTGTTGATTTAGGAGATGACGGCACAGGAAATGGCACTAACAGAATACGACTAACAGTTAGTCCTAAAGTTGAACTTGCAGACAATGTGCCACATGAGTCGGAAGTAGAAATTAGATTAAGATACAGCCAATGTCGCATTTCAGGACATGACTTCCTTGATATCGGTACCGGTAATTTTGAAGAAACTAACTATCCAGAAATATATGCCGATGGAAATTATTTTGTAAGCGCACCTGAAAATGAAGTTTACGAAGAAAACGGCGGCAGAGTATTCTACACATCAAGTGACCAAGATGGTAATTTTAGAGCAGGTGAATTGTTTAGTGTTCAACAGGCTACTGGTATTGTAACAATTAGTGCTGAATTCTTTAATCTAGACGGATTAAGCGAACTTGCACTAGGCGGAGTAAGACTAGGTGGTTCAGGTGCAGTAGTAAGAGAATTTTCAACAGACGTAAACTTTACTGAAGATTCGAACAATGTTGTACCTACACAAAGAGCAATAATTACTTTCTTGGCTAACAGGCTATCAGAAGGCGGTTCTGAGTTAGAAACTAACCAGCTTACTGCTGGACGAGTATTATTAGGCGGCGAAAACAATGAAATTAGGCATTCTTTAGGCGGTATTGTAGAAATTCCAGTTTTAGCGATATTTGAAGGTACAGGAGATCCTTTGAATCCGCAAGATAGCGCACAAGTAAGTGGTTTAATGCAAGCATATCCACTTTATTTTAGAACGGTAGATGAATCTATCCAGTAAAGAAAAAAATATAATAAATACACTGTATAACGGAGTACACAACAAATGGCAGAGTTTAAATTAGGAAGAATTAGATTTGTTTGGAAAAATGAATGGGTAACTTCCACAACATATTATAAAGATGACGTTGTAAGATTCGGCGGAAAAATTTATATCTGTGTCGAAGGACACGAATCATCCCCGGACTTTTTTACCGATTTTGATATTGTTCCACCAAAATGGAATCTTGTATCAGACGGACAATCATGGAAAGGTACTTGGACAACTAGTACAAGCTATATTATTGATGATATTGTTTCATACGGTGCGCGGTTATATATTTGTACAGCTAATCATACTTCACAAGCCCTTGCTGCCGATGGCTTAGAAGCAGATATTGCAAACTGGACAGTGTTTGCTGAAGGATTAAACTGGACAGGTGACTGGACAGTAGAAACAAGTTATAAAATTAATGATGTTGTAAAATATGGTTCATCTGTGTACGTGGCCAATACAGCACATACATCACAAGCTCTTGCTGCTGACGGGCTAGAAGCGGATATTGCAAACTGGGATTTATTCAACCAAGGAATTGACTACAAATACGAATGGGTCACAGGTACTAGATACAAAGTAAATGATGTTATTAGATACGGCGCAGGACTATGGGTATGTACTACAGCACACACTGCAAGTGCAGCATTTGGCACAGATAGTGCTAATTGGGAAAAATTTGTTGAAGGATTCCAATTTGAAGGCGAATGGGACGCATATACTCCATACCAAGAAGGTGATGTAGTACGTTACGGAGGCAATACTTATATTGCCAAAACATCAAACGTTGAGAAAAAACCTGCACAAGAAGCAGTTGACTGGGAAATTTTTTCGCAAGGTATTAGATTTTTAGGTGAATGGGGAGAAGATAGCTCTTCATATGAATATAGGGTAGGTGAATTAGTAAGACAAGGTGGATATACATATATTTGTATTCAAGATCATTCTAATCAACAACCTCCTAATGCAACATATTGGAACAGATTAAACAGCGGACTTGACTGGCGTGGCGAATGGCTAGATGATCAAGAGTACTTCTTAGGTGATGTAGTGCGTTACGGTGCAAATACATATGTATGTGTAGGAGGACACATTTCAGAAGGAGACGATTTTAGCACAGAAACTAAAATCGAACCAGGTGGCGGAGCACAAAACTCTCGTCCGGATTTAGATACTTCTGGAACTTATTGGAATATTCTCGCAATAGGTAAAGAAGAAGATGTACTTACTACTACAGGAGACTTGGTATATTATACAGGATCTGCTCCTGCTAGACTTCCAATCGGAACTGATGGACAAGTTTTAACTGTTGGAGCAAATAATTTACCTGAATGGGCAACATTAGGTTCTGCAGAAGATGTTTATTGGGTAGCTGAACATGGTGTTGATAGTCCTTCTCCAATTTATGGTAAAACTATTGACAGGCCCTTTAAAACTATCCGTTATGCTTGCGAGCAAGTAGAAAAAGGAGCAAAAAATCCAAATGCAGCAAGGTTATTAGAACTTAACAGACAATTTATTCAAAGAGAAATTGTAGAGTGGACTGATTACCAAATAACAAATAACATTGCGCCTTTCACTACTAGTTTTGCATATCAAAGTGCAAAATGCGAAAGAGATATGGGCTTTATTGTTGATGCTTTAATTTGGGATATCACACACGGCGGCAATGCTAAATCGAGAGAAGCTGCACTAAGTTATGTCAACGACACTACAGGATCACCGTATCTAACACAAAAAGACGAAACAAAGGCAAGTATTAATTACGGCTTGACTGTAATTGAAGCTGTGTTAAATCAAACAGCACCTAGCACAAACTATCAAGTTGCAAATGGAGATAATTCAACTGCTATTGTAGAGCAATATACAGAAACAGGGTTGCAGGCAGAAACTGTACTGTCAGATTGTACAGCATTAGTAAAAATCATTACTGATGCAATCACAGCAGGAGTAGCAGATGACATACCTGCAGAAGACTGGCCTACTACACTTATTAGAGTTTCAACAGGTAGATATTACGAAGTACTACCGATAATTGTTCCTAGAGAAACATGTGTAATGGGAGACGAACTACGTGCAACAAATGTAAATGCTAGAACAAAGTATAATCAAGCTGATCAATTAACTCCAGCTTCTGATGCAAAATTTAGTTTTGAAGGCATTAAGAGGATGGAAAAAGTTTTAAATGATGTTGTTAGAGGTTATACTGTAGAAAAAACTACAGGCAACACTTTAACACAAGTTTCAGAATATCCATTAGCTGAAGCACCTCAAGAAACTGCTGTAGGAAAACTTGCAAGAGTTATTCGTAGAAATATTGACTTCGGAGTCAATCAAAAACTAGAATACGAACATATTGCTATCGATCAATTTTCAGACAGCGCAGACGGTTACGGTAGAGATTTAATAAGGGCAAACCAACAATTTATTTTAGACGAAATGATGGCATATCTAGCAGACGCGGATGACGGCTATCCAGATCTAAAATACAGCCGAACTAAGTGTCGTAGAGATGCAAGTTTCATCATCGATTCTGTATTATATGATTTAACTTATGGCGGCAACTGGCAAAGTGTAGAAGCAGGAAAAGCATATTTTGATGGCGCATCTAATAACCTTCAAATTAATTCTACTGAAAAAACAGCAACACTTGCAGCATATGCTTATTTAAAATCGTTAATGCAAACTGTATGTAGAAATATTACTGTTAGTCCTGTGTATTCAGAAACAACTCAGGTTGTAAACCCAGATGCTGGTAATGCAGGAACATCAAACACTATTGGTAGTTTGATGGACGATGTGATTACTGTTATAAGAGACGGGTTTGATAATGCACCAACCATTACCTATCCAAGCACAGCAAATGCTGATAGCGACTTAGTTGCTGCATCTACTGCAATGACAAACGCAAGTAGTCAGATTCAAATCGATACTATCGATTTTATTAGCAAATACTTTGGTAATTTTAACTACGACAGTGCAAAATGTCGTAGAGATTTAGATATTATAATTTCTGATCTAGCTTTTGACGTTGCCTTAGGAACAAACTTTAACGCTGTTTATAACGGTATTGCTTATACCAGACCTAATGCGTATATTGTAAAGCAGAATCAATTAGCAGCAACAATAGGCGCTATCAACTTCGCTAGAGATACACTTGAAGATGAATTAAGCGATTCTACAGCTATTACTAGACACCTTGCTGCCTATAACGAAGTAACTGACATTTTAGAAAATGGAAGCGTAGGCACTGCAGATCCAGGAGACGGCGTTGTAGATGCTCTTAGTTTCCCAGCACCGGCTACTTTGCCTAGCACAAATGCAGAAGATGCAAAGAATCAACTTGTTGCAAACAGAGCATATATCCAGGCAGAAATTGTTGCTTGGATCGACGACCAAATTGCAGCTAATGCTAGTAATCCAGTAAGCCCTTGGTATCAGTTTGAATATAATTCTACAAAATGTTCAAGAGATACAGGATATATTGTTGATGCAATGTGCTTTGATATTTTATATGGCGGTACACTAGCAACTACTCGTGTTGCACAATCTTATTTTGGCGACGATGGCACAGCATACCCAGCAGAGCAAACTGAACAAACATCCTTAGCATATGGTAGATTGTCAGCAGTCTTAGACGAAATTGTACGAGAAGTTAATGTAACTGAAAGTTCAGGAAACGGCTTAACACAAGACACTTCAGGAACAGCAGCTACATCTACTGAAGGTAACGCTCTTATTGCTAAAATGGCAATTATTACTAACGCACTAGATGCAGGGAACTTGGATAGTTTACCTGCTATTGTATCACCAGACTTATCAGCACTATCAGTAAGTGCTACACTTCAAACTGAAAAGTCAGCAATTGATAGTGCAGAAGCACAAACTATCTTAGACACAATTCAGTATATTAACACTACATTTAATACTGATTTTGTTTATAATCAAGCAAAATGTATGAGAGATGTTAACATTATTATCGACTCTGCAAGATATGATATGATGCTCCAGACAAACTTTGCAAGTATAATTGCAGCATACTCGTATTTGAGAGCTCCAGCAGCAGAAGTATTAGGAGCCCAAAAAGATGCAACTATTGCTGCTTTAGAATTTGCTCGTACAAAAGTTATCGACTCAGTAAATACAAATCCAGGTGCTATTGTTAGCATTAATAATACTTGGGATTTTGTAACAGATGTAATTTTTGGCGGTGATGCAAATGGAAGCAATAGACAAACTGACGAAAATCATAACTATAGCGCAATTAGACATTTAGAATTAAACAAGGATTTTATTGTACAAGAAGTACACTCTCATGTCACAGAGCACTTTAAAACGTCAATCACTGAAACTGTAAATGTTGGTGGTATTTTAAATACAAGCGATACAAGTTGGTTAAAACCATATATGCCTGTGAAGTTTGTAAATAAAGACGACTCAACTAACAGTGTAACAAATGCAGGATTAGTTGAGGATACAACATACTACGTTAAAGATATTTTAAGTAGCACTACATTTACTTTAACAGACTCAGTAGGCGGAACGTTAGTTACTGTACAGGAAGCTCTTCCTGTATTTGACTATGATAAAGTTAAATGTTCAAGAGATACAGGATATATTTTAGATGGTGTTGCGTATGACGTTGTATTAGGTACTAACTATAATAGTGTATATAATGGTATTTCTTATCAAAGAGCAAGCGGTGCTACTGTTACTGCTGATCAATTAACACAGACTATTGCAGGTATTAATCATGCTAAGTCTAAGGTTGGTTATATCAACCAAGTAAGAACAAGTACAACTGCTCAAACTAGAGCAGATGCAGGCTTTGACGAAGTAATTGACGTACTACAAAATGGTACAGTCAGCGTATCTGTCCCAGGAGACGGCGTAGCAGATACACTAAGTTTTCCTGCCCCAACAGGTGCAACAGCAAATACACAAAATGCTGTAGCGCAGCTTATAGCAAATAGAGCATTCCTACAAGCGGAAGTTACGCAGTATATTGCCGATAACTTCCCAGCACTTGTTTACGATAGTGCAAAGTGTGAACGCGATGTTGGATATATTGTTGATGCGCTATGCTACGACATTATGTATGGCGGAAATAGTGCAAGTGTTAGAGCAGCACAATCATACTTTGTTGGCGCAGCAAGCCAATTAGGTGCTGGACAGCAACTTGCAACAGTTGGAGCATATGACTATCTAGCAAGTGCAGCAGGATTTGTCATTGTTGAAACTACTGCAGATGTTGGCACAGGGTTCCCACTACAGGTAGGTGTAAGTCAAGATACAAGTGGAACAGCAGCAAGTGCAACTGAACAAACACTAGCACAAGATCTTATTCAAATTACCGAAGATGTTATCAATGACGGTAACCTAGACGGCTTACCGACTGTAGAATATCCGGACGTTAGTTGGGCACCACAAGCACTACAAGATGCACAAGTTGCTATCTATGCTAACAAAACAGATATCCGCAGAAGTGTTATTAGATTTTTAGATGATACATATGCACAATTATTTACTATGGAAAAGGCATATGATTATAATGTTGCACTTTGTAGTAGAGACATAAAAGCATACCTTGATGCAATCAAATGGGATATACAATATCCACAAGAATTTAAACGTGAATATAGATTTGCCGGAACTACTGATTTAACTCTTTACTTACCGGGCTGTTATAAGTCTAAACTTGCAGCAAGGTATTATGTAAACGCAGTAAACGGATCTCAAGAAGAAGATTTCTACTACATGAGGAACAATACTGGACTACGTTTGCAAACATTAGACGGACTAAGAGGCGATTTAGGACCTGCAAATGCTTACGGTACAAGTAGACCGACAGCTGGTGCATATGCAAGTCTTGACCCAGGTTGGGGTCCAGCAGATAAACGTGCTTGGATTAGCGCAAGATCGCCTTATATGCAAAACTGTTCTTGTTTCGGTTATGCATGTATCGGACAAAAAATCGACGGTGCACTACACGACGGCGGCAACGACTCAATGGTATCAAACGATTTTACTCAATTGATGGGCGACGGCATCGGTGCTTGGATCACGAATAATGGTAGAGCAGAACTTGTGTCGGTGTTTACCTACTATTCACACGTTGGATACCTTGCAGAAAATGGCGGCAGAATACGTGCAACGAATGGTAACAACTCATACGGAGACTTTGGTAGTATTGCTGAAGGATTCGACGCTGAAGAAACTCCAGTAACCGGCGCAGTCGATAACGTTAGCCAATATAATGCTGTGATATCAAATGTTGTAACAGACCAAGATAAAATTTTAGTAGCAGAATTTAGTCATGCAGGAAACGACTATACAAAGGCACAGATTGATTTCTTTGGCGCAGGTGATAATGAAGAAGTTGTTGCAAACGAATTTAGAGATGACAGTATATTTGAAGTAAAACTATTAGATTTAGACGACTCTAGCGGAGAAATTGGAGGAGACGGATTTACTGTTGTACAAAACACTGCACAAGGCGGTACAACAACAAGCATTTCTCTTGCAGCAACAGACGGAGCAAGTTCTACAGCATACCCCGGCATGAAAGTTATTTTATCAGGTGGTGCAGGAATTGGCCAATATGCATTAATAGATACATATGATTCCGGAACAAAGATTGCTACGGTTGTAAGAGAATCAGACGGAGCAGCAGGTTGGGATCATTTTGTTCCGGGTACTGCTATCGTTGCACCTAATAGTTCTACAACATATGAAATAGAACCAGCTCTTGATATTGCTGCTCCTCCTAAGTCAAACGGCACGATTACTTTACCATCAAGTTCTACTTGGGTAGATGTAGATTATGTTGAAACATCAGCACAATACACAGGTATTTCAGGTACATCAAGTGCTAACGGATTGAGTGCTACGTTTGATGTTACTAGAACAGGAAGCAAATACTATGTAAGTATTAATGCTGGCGGATCAGGATACGTTAGACTAGAAACAGTAACCATTGCCGGTACAAGTTTAGACGGTGCAAGTCCAGCTAACGATCTAGTTATTACTGTTACTAGTGTAGATACAAACGGTGCTGTTACTGGATTAGATATAAGCGGTGTTGGACAAAAAGGTAAATTCCTTGCAATTAGTAACACAACTACTACAGCAGCATTAAGTATAGACGGTGAAACGTGGACAGCGGAAACATTGCCAACAGCAGGATCAGGAACCTGGTCAAGTATTGCTAGTGGTCTGCTAGATGATGGTTCATCAGACTATTTTGTAAGTAGTGTAGTTGTTGTTGCAGATGGTAGCAACAATGTAGCATACAGTGCGGATGCAGATACTTGGAGTAGCACAACACTTCCAGGAGGATTGAACACTGGTGCAGAAACAAGAGTTGCATTTGGTAATGTAGCACTTAATGATAACAGATATGTTGTTATTAGTTCAGCAGACCAAGATGTTGCATACTCACAAGATGCTGGTGCTACTTGGACACTTAATACAAATGCTTTACCTGGTATTGGTTATGATGCTATTGCATTCGGACAAGGTATATTTGTAGCTGTTCAAAGTGGTTCTACTAATGCAGTTTGGTCAGAAGACGGAATACTTTGGAATAGTATCTCATTACCTAGCGCAGCAGCTTCTGCTACAGATATTGCTTTTGGTAATAACCATTGGGTAATATTAGGAAGTACTAATGGAACTATGTATTCATTAGATGGTAAAAATTGGACAAACGGATCTTTAGCATTGCCATTAACTGCTACTGAACGTAAAATTGCATATGGACAGGGCGTTTTTGTAATTACTTCAGACGATACAAATGAAGTGCAATGGTCGCAGGATGGTATTTACTGGCAAGCATATACAGTCACTACTATAACAGGTGGGTATAATGCTTGTGCGTTTGGTAATCCTAATAGAACAGGAAAGTTCGTTCTACTACCCAATGCAGCAGGAACCGGAGGTGCATACGCTAGACTCGGAGCCAAAGCAATAGCTCGTGTAGGTGTAGCAAGTGAGAAAATTTTCGAAATAAGACTACAGGAGCCAGGTTCGTGTTATGATCCTTTAAATTTACCTGCTGTAACTGTCACAGATCCTGCTAACATTTATGATATTAATGTTAGAGTGCGTGTAGGTAGCGGAGTTCTTGCTAATCCAACCTACAACAATAGAGGTAGTGGATATCTTGAAGCAACAGCAGACATTAACGATAACAACTCTAATGGTGGCGCAGACTTTATACAATTTGGATCATTTATTGCTGTTAAGAGACTAACAGCAAGACCAGTTCCAGGATCTAACGTAGTGTTTAGCGGATTGTCTACAACATATAAACTTGTAAATGTTGTTAGTTTTGTAGGCGACGAAGATGGCTCATATACAGCATTTTTAAACGTGTCTCCAGAGGTAACAGTTGCAGATGAAATTACTGACGAAGCGTCAGTAACTTGTAGAATACGTTATTCACAGGTACGTTTAACTGGACACGACTTCCTTGATATTGGTACAGGTAATTTTACTAAAACAAATTACCCAAATACGCCTCTTGTTGATCCTGACCCAGCAGACGAAACAAAAGAGTTTAACGGTGGACGAGTGTTCTTTACTGCTACAGACCAAGATGGTAACTTTAGAGTTGGTAACTTGTTTAGCGTTGAACAGGCAACTGGTGTTGCTACACTTGATGCTGAAGCATTTAACATTGCAGGTCTACAAGAACTATCGCTAGGCGAAGTAACACTAGGCGGTAATAGTGCAGCAGTTAACGAATTTAGTACTGACCCGTTCATGACTGCAAACAGCGACAATGTTGTTCCAACACAAAGAGCTGTGAAAGCATACATTGAAGCACAAATTGGTGGTGGTGGTGCGTCCTTGAACGTAAACACAGTCACAGCTGGAGATATATTCATTGGTTCGAATATTATAACTACAGCATCAGGTTCAGCGATAAATATCACTGGAACTATGAACTTTACTGGTGGTATCACAGGTTACCCACTAGCAATTAACTACATGTTGAGATAATGGAGATTAAAAAATGGCAACAGGAGTATTAGGAACAGCGGACTTGAGTGCCGCAACAAACACTACACTATATACTTGTCCTGCTGATACTTTTTCAGTAGTGTCAGTTAACTTGTGTAATAGAGCAGCAACAACACGTGATGTACGTATTGCAGTCGCAGCAGCAGACACACCAACAAATGCTGAATATATAGAATTTGATACAGAAATACTAGCAAACGGTGTGCTAGAAAGAGGCGGCATTGTTTTAGGCGCAGGCAGTAAAATTGTTTGCTATTGCAACAGCACTGATATGTCGGCGGTCGTATTTGGTATAGAAACATCACTAGCATAAGGAGAAAATAATGCGTAGAATTTCAACAGGTGTATTAGGTGGACCAATTTTAGGTGTACTATCTACTACAGAAAACGTGGTTACTACGCTTACGCCCGATGCTAATTTAACATTAGATCCAAATGGCACCGGTGAAGTAAGAGTAGCAACAAATTTGCAAGTAAATGCAGGTGCTTCCTTGAAGTTGGCAGATAACGCTAGTTCCTTCTCAGTATCTTTAAAATCTCCTGGAACATTAGCTGCTAATTATACCTTGACATTCCCTGCAGACGACGGCGGTGCAAGTCAATACCTGCAAACAGACGGCAGCGGAAATTTGACATGGTCTTCAATTGGAATAGGAATAAGTGACCAAACAGGTAGCGGAACTACTCACTATCCTTTAATATCAACAAGCACAAGCGGTAGCGTAAGTTCTGTTAACACTTCAAGTTCTAAATTATCTTTTGTTCCTTCAACGGGTACACTAAGTTGTTCAGCAATAGGTGTGACAAATTGCACAGTAAGTGGTACAGCAAGTTTAGGTAGCTCTGTAGATATTAACGGTGGAGCGATTGACGGAACAACTATTGGCGGATCTAGTGCAGCAAACGGTACATTTAATACTTTAAGTGCTTCAACTATAACAGAGACATCTAGTATTGCTTATAAAGAAAATATTAACCCAATTGAAAATGCCCTTGAAAGCATTTTGCAATTAGCTGGTAAAATTTATGATAGAAAAGATGGATCTAGCCAAAATGAAGCAGGATTGATTGCTGAAGAAGTGGCAGATGTGATCCCAAATGTAGTTTCATATAAAGATGGAAAACCGGAAGGAATCCAATATACTAAGTTAACAGCATATTTAATAGAAGCAGTAAAAGAATTAGCTACACAGATTAAAAAGTAATTAGGAGTTTCTAGTGGCAAATATTAAAAATACAAATGTGAATTTATCTGGATCGGATATAGGTAAAGGCATTGTTTTGCCAAACGGAAATAATGGAGCTAGACAAGACACTACAGCTAATTTACGCTTTAACACCGATCTACAATATGTTGAACATTACTACAAAGGACAGTGGCGCGATACAAGAGCAAATTATGGCGGCGGGTATATTGACGAAGGATTAGTTTTATTATTCGATCCGAGTGATCCTGCGAGTTATCCAGGAAGTGGCGTAACAGTTTACGATCTTTCAGGACAAAACAACCACGGAACATTATATGGTACAACTTGGGTAAGTAATGGCCAGCAATCTTATTTTAACCAAGTTTTAAATAATAATAACAATATTTCTGTGTTAGCTTCTCCTAGTTTGAATTATAGTCATAGAAACTGGACCTATAATGTTTGGGTATATCCAACATTTGACGATAATGGTACTTGGACACAATTTTTCTGTAAGGGAAACGCACAAGGACGTAGACGTCCGGCGTGTTGGTACTATAGTGGCTCAAGTAGCAGATTTCATATAACTTGGAACGGTGATGGCCAAAGTCAGCAAACTGTTGATACAACCGATCCTATAACTTTTCAAAATACATGGCAAATGATCACTGTAACATCTCGCAATGGTACAATGAGAGCATATCGTAACGGAAGCGCAAACGCAAACTCAGTAGGAATTGATGCTAGAAATGGAAATACTGATCCATTGTTTATTGGACAAGTAGACGATCAAGGAAGTTGGCAATATAGAGGCCCTGGTCAGCGTATAGGTTATTTTTCACTACATGACAGAGCACTAAGTGATACAGAATTATCTACATTGTTTTCGGATACAAGAGGACGTTTTGGTGTC
>Ga0213866_10000913_pt1 | contig 22861 bp, 20 predicted proteins | sample PICome_11_FD_160079 | JGI IMG/M metagenome (GOLD analysis project Ga0213866, IMG submission 160079) | Coastal seawater microbial communities near Pivers Island, North Carolina, United States - PICO284 | ecosystem: Environmental > Aquatic > Marine > Coastal | place: USA: North Carolina...
CGAAGCCGGGCACGCCATTGTGGGCAGGCTGATGCCCGAACATGACCCGGTCTATAAGGTCAGCATTATTCCCCGCGGGCGCGCACTGGGTGTGACCATGTTCCTCCCGGAGGAGGATCGTTACAGTCACAGCCGCCGTCACATCATCAGCCAGATCTGCAGCCTTTTCGGTGGCCGAATCGCTGAAGAGATGACGCTTGGCAAGGAGGGGGTGACCACTGGAGCCTCTAACGATATCGAACGCGCAACAGAAATTGCCCGCAATATGGTGACCAAGTGGGGTCTGTCGGAAAAGATGGGGCCGCTGAAGTATGACGAAGGCGGTGAAGAGGTTTTCCTCGGCCGCAGCGCAGCGCAGGCTAATCACGCGGTCTCGGGTGAAACTGCCCGCCAGATCGACGAGGAAGTTCGCGCCATTATCGATGACTGCTATGCCAAGGCAACCGGAATTCTGGAGGAGAACGTCGACAAACTGCATATGATGGCCGATGCCCTCATGCAATATGAGACTATCGATGCCGCCCAGATCGACGACATCATGGCCGGCAAGACACCCCGCGAACCCGGCGACTGGGGTGGCGATTCCGGCAGCGGTGACGCCCAGTCCAGCACCGAGGAAGCCCCCAAGCCTGCCAGCCCCATCGGTGGTCCGGCCGGCGAGCACTGACACGGTCCACGGCTTTGTCCCCGGGACAGAGAATTCTCCTGCCAGCGCTGCAATGTGCTGGCAGGGTTCTCGACTTTTCCAACCCCCTGGTCATGGGGGTGATCAACACCACACCCGACTCATTTTCTGACGGCGGTACGCTGTACCGCAGTGACCAACTCGACCTGGATCGGGCGATGGAGCGAGCCTCGGCCATGGTGGCCAGTGGCGCCGCTGTCCTGGACGTTGGCGGCGAATCTACCCGGCCGGGGGCTGCATCGGTTTCGGTGCAGCAGGAGTTGGACCGGGTTGTGCCGCTGGTTTCGCGCATATCCGAAGAACTGGATGTGGTGGTGTCGGTGGATACCAGCACGCCTGAGGTAATGCATGCAGCTGCCGGAGCCGGAGCGGGCATGTTGAACGATGTGCGCGCGCTGAGGCGGGAGGGTGCACTCGAGGCCGCTGCGGCCACGCAATTGCCCATCTGCCTGATGCATATGCAGGGTGAGCCGTCGACGATGCAACGTGACCCCAGTTACGATGATGTGGTGGCGGAGGTCGCCGGCTTTCTCCAGACCCGCGCCACGGCCTGCATGGCGGTCGGCATTCCCCGTGATCGCCTGATGGTTGATCCCGGATTTGGCTTCGGCAAGACAGTCGCGCACAATCTGCAGTTATTGGCGGGTTTGCCGACTCTGGCGGAGATGGGTATGCCCATCCTCGTTGGTCTTTCCCGCAAGTCGATGATCGGCAAGCTCATCGGCCGCGAAGTTTACGAGCGCCTGCCTGCGAGTCTGGCGCTGGCGGTGATGGCGGCGGAGCGGGGTGCCAATCTCATAAGAACACACGATGTGGCCGAGACGGCCGACGCGGTAAGCATGCTGGCCGCATTGAGGAATCTGGGGGAAGAATGACTCGGCGGTACTTTGGGACAGACGGAATTCGAGGTGCCGTGGGCGATCCGCCCATTACGCCTGATTTCATGCTCAAACTGGGATGGGCCTGCGGGCGGGTGTTTGCGCGCCATGCCAGCGGCACTGGCCGCTCTACGGTCATCATTGGCAAAGACACACGCGTTTCTGGCTACATGTTTGAGTCAGCCCTGGAAGCGGGGTTGGCGGCGGCAGGCGTCGACGTAAAATTGCTGGGCCCCATGCCAACGCCTGCGGTGGCGTTGATGACGCGCACCCAGGCGGCTGCCGCTGGTATTGTGATCAGCGCTTCCCATAACCCCTTCTACGACAACGGCATCAAGTTTTTCGGCGCCACCGGTGCCAAACTCAGCGATGAACTCGAAGCGGAAATCGAGGCCGAGCTGGACAAACCGCTGGCGACTGCCCAATCACGCGATATCGGCAAGGTGGTGCGGGTGGCCGACGCCGCGGGCCGCTACATCGAATTTTGCAAATCCACGGTGCCCGAAGGGTTCAACCTCCGAGGTATGCGTATTGCCGTCGACTGCGCCAATGGCGCTACGTACCACATAGCCCCCAACGTGCTGGGTGAGATGGGTGCTGAAGTCATCACCCTGGGCGTACAGCCCGACGGTTTCAATATTAACGATGGTGTGGGATCCACCGATACGGCACAGCTGTCGGCACTGGTCGTTGAGAAGGGCGCTGACCTGGGTATTGCCTACGATGGCGACGGTGATCGGGTGCTGTTTGTGGATGGCAGCGGCGAGCTCGTCGATGGTGACGAACTGCTTTATATCATTGCCATGCACCGGCTGGCGGTGGGGCGCTCTGAACCGGGCGTTGTAGGCACGCAGATGTCGAACCTGGGCCTGGAGATCGCTTTGCGTGAGCATGGTCTGCAGCTGGTCAGGGCCAGGGTTGGCGATCGCTATGTGAAGGAACTGATGGAACAGCACGGCTGGAAGCTGGGCGGGGAGTCCTCTGGGCACATCATCTGCGCCGATGAAACCACCACGGGGGATGGCATTGTGGCCTCGCTGCAGGTCTTGCTGGCCCTGCGATCAGCAGACACCGATCTCATGACCGCCCGCAGCAGCATGACGCGTCTCCCGCAAACCATGATCAACGTACGCGTGGACACCACGCCCGACCTGGAGGCGCACCCCCAGATTAGCGCTGCGGTTAGCGAGGTGGAGCAAACCCTGGGTGATCGAGGTCGTGTTCTGTTACGCCCCTCCGGCACCGAGCCCGTGGTTCGGGTGATGATCGAGGGAGAGGGAGCTGCCGAAGTGGCGCAATTATGTGAGCAATTGGCCGCCAGGGTCGCGGAAATCCTGGGCTGAAGCCAGCTCTGGCTGAGACTTTCATGCGGGCTTCTCGCCTTGTTTGGCAGGGCCTTCTTGGGTAAGATTGCCGCCGCTTTGCTGCCGGGAGGTCCCCATGCGTCGCCCACTGGTCGCTGGTAATTGGAAAATGAACGGTAATCTGGCCAGCGTACACAGCCTCCTCGGGGGTTTGTTGGACGGATTGTCCGCTTCTGCTGTCGACATTGCTGTATGCCCCGCACACGTTCACCTGGCTCAGGTGGTTGCTGCCTGCACAGGGTCTGCGGTGGCCGTTGGTGGACAGGATTGCAGCCACATGGCCTCTGGCGCCTTCACCGGCGATGTTGCCGGGCTCATGCTGGCAGACATTGGCTGTGACCTGGTGTTGATCGGCCATTCCGAGCGGCGGCAGTACCAGCAGGAATCCGACGCATTGCTGGCGGCCAAGTTGGCCTCAGCGGTACGGGCCGGTCTCAAGCCGGTGCTCTGTGTCGGAGAGACGCAGGCGCAGCGAGAAGCTGGCGAGGCAAAGTCTGTGGTGGCGCGCCAATTGACCGGTGCGCTGGACGGGCAGGCTAGCCACGAAGGCCTGGTCATTGCGTATGAGCCTGTGTGGGCTATTGGCACCGGGCTGACAGCAACACCGGAGCAGGCACAGGCCATGCATGCGTTTATTCGCGACCAGCTGGCAGCGATTGAGGGTGTAGATCCGGATGCAACCCGGATTCTGTACGGTGGTAGTGTAAAGAGCGGCAATGCAGCGGAGCTATTTGCCAAACAGGACATTGACGGTGCGCTGGTTGGCGGTGCATCGCTGGATGCGGCGGAATTCCGCAAGATTATTGACGCAGCGGGATGAACCCGCGGTAGATGAGCCCAAAAGGGCAGAGAGACAATGGATCAGATTATTCTAGTGATACACCTGTTGGGCGCCTTGGCCATTATTGGCCTGATACTGCTTCAGCAGGGCAAGGGCGCCGACATGGGTGCCTCCTTTGGTGCAGGTGCATCCCAGACCCTGTTCGGCAGCACCGGCAGTGGTAATGCGCTGACCAAGGCCACAGCCTGGCTGGCGGTTTTGTTTTTCGCGACCAGCTTCGGCCTGGCGTTACTGGCCAAGCAGCGCAGCGCACCGGTTGATGACCTCGGCCTGGAAATTCCGCCTGTTGTGCAGCAACAGGTACTCGACCCCGTGCTGGATTCTGATGTGCCGGTAGTAGAAAATGACGCGCCTGCCGCGGTGAGTTCTGAGGAGGACGTTCCTGAGCTCTAATGTGGATACGCCGAAGTGGTGGAATTGGTAGACACGCTATCTTGAGGGGGTAGTGAGCTATGCTCGTGCGGGTTCAAGTCCCGCCTTCGGCACCAACTTTTGAATGAAGGCCTTCCATAACGGAAGGCCTTCTGCGTTTCTGGACACTGACTTACCCGTCTGTAAAGATTGGCCTTCGCCGTGCAGAACTCCCTGAACTCAAAGGTGGCGAGTGTTGCGAGACCTAGTGACGCATGCGGTGGGGTGTTTGGAGTGGCAGAGATGAACAGGCGCTGCTCTGTCAGCAGTTCAGGTTGTCCTGCGACAGACTAAATCTCCCACCTTACGTTGTCGAGCCAGAACGTTACGCCGGATTGCTCTCCGAGATCTGGAAATATGACGATGCCTGTATTTACTCTGGTGATGTCCAGGCCCTGGGATACCAGGTCCGCAACCCGAATGGAGAACGTTAGCCACTCACCGGGCTTCACCCCGAGCAATTGCTGATCACCGCTGGTGCAGGGGAAAAGACAATCGATCTTGTAGGTTATGCCCGCGGAGGTGCCCTCAGCGACTTTAAGATCAAATATGAGCCGGCCTTGGGCGAACCCAGACAGGTCAATAGGCGTGTTTGATTGTATGAAAATAACACCGTTCGCCGGGCTTTCAGAGAAGTTCGCCCGAAGCACGGACTCTCTACCTTCCTCACCCGTGTCGGTGATCTCCCAGGTAACGTGGAGGCCGGAGTTGCCGTCAAAGTAGTCGAATCCCGTCTCATCGTCCCAGGCTCCAATACCCTTGCTCCAGGTGGGGTCGACATCGTCGATAAAGACATCGAGTGTCTGTCGATCAATTTCGACCGATGGAGACTGCACTCCACATGATGTTGGATGACCGCAGATCAAATGAATATCGTCCAACTGTATTCTGGAGAAAGATGTTGGCTCGAATACAAAGACGTTTTCAATCTTGGTGGTATCGAGGGGTGCGAATCCACGATTCGCAAGCAGTTCATTGATTTGAACGCTGTATGTGAACCACTGGTCTTGTGGTAAATCTGCGACCGGAATTTTGGCAATGCCGGATCCAGGGAAGCCACTTTCCATCTTTACTTGGATTTCGCTGTCCTGATCCGTAGCGGCGCCATCAATGTACATGTCAAAGCGAAGCTCACCGCCATGCAACTCGAAGAAGTTGGGGTTGTTGCCCATATTCTCCAGTATCAGGGGCTCACCATCTGTAGGGAAGATGGCCAGGTTGCCTCGTCGGTTTGTAGTTAACTCCAGGACAGTGCCGCGTGCGTCGTTGTCGGCAGCCACCTCCACCACTGACAGCCCGTTTCTAGCGGAGTAACTAAGCGCTCTGGTGACGGTTTGGCCGGCAATCTCCCACGTCAGGGGTCCCACCGAATCGCCATAGAGGACCTGTGTACTCGTTGCTACAGATCTTGCTGGGGGCGGTACGACCTCAGGGCTCACATTTGACGCGCATCCACTTCCGTCTTCATTACCTGCATCACACTCGTAGATGCGTACGTAGTCCACCTCCATCGCTGCAGGGAAGGCGGTATTCTGGGCTACTGGGCCGGGAAGGTTGCCGCCCACGGCGAGATTTAAAATAAGGTGGAATGGCTGATCAAACGGGCCGCCTTTTGGCGCACTCTGGTAGCCTTCGAAGGGGCCGCCCCAGTAATAGCTCCACCAATGATCGGACGTAAGCGTGCTGTAGTGGACGTCATCAAGGTACCACCTGATTTCGTCCTTTTCCCACTCAATAGCGTAGACATGGAAATCTTCATGGGCCGCTACCTTGATTTCGCGACCGGTGAATTGGTTAAGCGGGAACTGCATGCCAAAGTGTGCGGTGCCAAACACATTGTCTCGCGTTCCCTGGTTTACAAGTTCGACGACGTCGATTTCCCCGCTTGCGGCCCATTCGCCGTAGGGCGAGTTAGTTGAGAGCAGCCAGAAGGCCCCCCAGAAACCGATACCCTCTGGTGCCTTGATGCTCGCCTCGATGCGGCCATAAGTGACGTCAACCTTCTCATAGCTACGCATTCTGCCGGAGGTAAACGGATACCCACCTGCTCGTTCTTCTCGGGCGGTGATACTGAGAAAGCCGTCGGCAACGCTGATATTCTCGGTTTGGTAGAACTGTTTTTCGTTATTGCCCCACCCTGGAATTCCCTCGGCGGTCCCATCCCCGGTCTGGAAACTCCAGTTTTCCTCGTTGACGGAATCCCCATCGAACTCATCGCTCCAAATCATCCGCCACTCACCACCAGGAGGCGCAGTCTCACTACCTGAGGGTGGTACAGTTTCTTCGTCCACAACGAGGGGCGATGAACCGCCATACCTTCCACCGCCACCGCAGGCGGTAAGTAGTGAAAAAGTAATTGCGATAATGGCTATGTATGTCGAGCGGGCATTAATCTCGGGCATCGTGGGCCTCAATTTAGAAAGCTGGTTACGAGGGAATGATGTTAGATCCCCTGGAACGTCCTTAGCGGAGCGAGGAGGGGTGGCGGGCGTTGCAAACGCCACCCCAATGCTGTCTGCCTGGCTGGGGGTTACTCTGAAATCTTGAACGACACATTATCGTAGAGCACGCCCGAGCCATCGAAATTGGTTGCGAGACTCGTAAAACCGAACTGCAGGATGGTGCCTGACCCCGCAACCTCCTCGGTCAGTTCAAAGACGATCTTGCGGGTCTCCCACTCGGTTCCCAGGTCGCTTGCATTCGATGTCGCTACCTCGCCCACTGGTAGAAAACCGTTACCTGGATCAAGAACTTTCACAAATGCGTATGCGGTGGCCGGCTCAGTCAAGGCGGCTACCTCAGGCAATCGCGCGTCAAAAGTGAGTGTGTAGGTTCCCGCGTTCTCGGCCTTGAGGCGAAATTCCTGGAACACATTGACCTCGACAAACTGTCCCTGTTCGTGCTGGTTGATTCCGTTGAACGCACTCTCGTAATTGCTGAACACGTTCAAGTGGAGACGACCTTGTTCGGGGCCACCCTGCCTTCCAGCTATATTGCTGATCTGTTCTCCGTTTGGCGCGGGGCTGACGTCATATCCGCCCACGTAGGTGGTGCCATCGGCCTCGAAGATGTTGAGAAATGCCCGCCAGTTTTCAGCCCCGAGGTTTGGCGCGGTTATGTCGTCGCACTCGAAGTCTGTGCTGTAGTCGATGTCCGGTCCGGTTGATCGGAACAGCGGCTGCATGAAGAAAACGTCATCCGTAAAAAGGTACTGCTCGATCTTGGTACCCTCAAGATCCGACGTGTACAACCTCAAAGTTTCATCCGTCCGGCATCCGAAAAAGTACCTGTCGGCCCTGACCCAGCGGATGAACTCAAAACCTTCGTCGGGGACTGCAGTGAAATCTTCGTCGAAGAAGAGGTCGGAGATTTCGATGTCATCGCACGTCTCCCCTGCGAGACAGTCAGGGTAGTTGCCTGATTCGACGATGACTTTTCCGCCGGGCGTGGGAATCAGCCTGACGAAACACCCTGCAAGCAACATGCAGACGGTGGTGATGGTAATAGCTTTCAGATATCGATGATTCATGTGAGGTCCTGGCTAGATAGCCGAGTTATTAGATTTTTACTCGCGGACTATAGCGGATGGTATGGCTCCATAAAATGTGCAGCGGGCATGAAAGCGACGACGCGGACAATTGACAAGACGAAAGGGTCTATCAGACCGGTTTCTAAGACAAACTGGTCGGGGTCTCGCTCACAAGACACATATTCCCGTGGGTAATATCAGTGTGACAGGGCGTTGATATCAGGCTTTCGGGGGCGTCTCGTCGCTAGAATAGTCCGCCTGATCGAAAATCCGATCCATCTCTGGTCCTCGAGTCGTAGACTGAGGTAACGCTGTAAGAACACGCACCTAATAATAATGGAGATGTCTCAGTGAACAGTCTTTTCAGAAACGCGGCAATGGCCGCTGTAGCGCTAGCCGCATCCTTGGTATCGACGCAGGCTTCCGCTCAATACCAGTTTCAAAACAATTTTAGCTCCGCCCCTGGTTGCGCCGGTGCTGACACCTGGGTGGCTCAATTTGCGAACGCAGGCGGTTTCTACAACGAGGGTGACGTCTCGGGCGTATGCTCTTTGTGGGATTACACCGTGAATCCTGCAGCAGGTAGTCCTGCTGCTGACGGTGGTTACTTGAACATGTACCTTCGGTACGACGACCCTGGCATTCTTTATACCGGCTTTTTCAGGAATCTTGGAGGCTTCGCGGGCGACGATCCCTTCTCGGGAAACAATGGTCAGCACACGCTGACGGCGTGTGTATACGTCCCCGAAGTAGCCGATTTTGGCGCTGATTTTGCCAGCGGTGTCGACGCCGGTCTTGGGGTCCGCTACAGCGGTCTGTTTTACGGTTCTTGGCCTGGGGACGGAGCGCTGAATGAGAGTTTGAGCGTCGCGAGTTTCCCACGTGGCGTCTGGACCCGAGCAAGCCTCACCTTTACATTGACCGATGCTGCGCGTGTTGATGCCGGCGTCTGGGCGAGCACTCCTGATGTTTCTCCCCGTCCAAGCAGCGGCGTTCTCTACGATGACATGTGGCTTGGCCTGGCATCAGATGCCCCCACTACGCCGTGTTTCGGTGCGGCGCCTCCTCCTGTTGCAGGCCCGGTTTCGGGACCCTCTCCAACGGCTGTGCCGATACTCCCGGTTTGGGCGCTGATTGCTCTCGCGGGAATCGTGGGATTGTTTGGATCATCACGTCTTAAAAAGCGCGGTTAAGCGCTCTGCGGTGAGAATAGGCCTCCGAAGACGGAGGCCTTTTTCGTTTAGGCGCAGCAGCGCTGTCCGTTCTGCTCGATGCCTGCCGGCGGTTCGCCGACAGGTTCTTCCGACGCACCGTAGTAGCGCGCGACATCACCCATGGTGCGATAGGCCTCCCAGGGAATGCCGGCGCTGTCTTTTATCCAGGCTTTTTCAGAACGTGCGTAGCAGCATTCGGTTTCGCCTTCCTCCCAGACGGGCAAACCCGCCTCTGTGAGACGTCCGGTCAATTCAGCCAGTTCAGTTTCTTCGTCCACCTGGATCCCCAGGTGATTCACACCCACGGTTTCAGTGCCCGTGGAGATTGCGAAGTTAATGCGCGGGTCTTCCAGTAACCACTTGGCGTAGTCGCCTTTGATTTTTACTGGTTCAGCGCCGAACAGCGCGCTGTAGAAAGTGATCGCTTGTTCGATGTCGTCGACGCCGACATGGATGTGCAGTCTTTTCATGATCGTTTCCTCTGGGGTTGGGCTGCGCTGTCAGGGTTAGCAGCAGGCGTTCAGGGTGATGCGAGTGGTTCCGTCATCTTGCTCGGGTTGCAACTGCGCAATCTCCTCACTGCAGCAATCACTGACCAGGTAGCTCACCAGTTCGACCATGGTCGGGAAGTTAACGGAATAAATGATTGATCGTCCTTGTTTGCGTGAGCTCACCACGCCAGCGCGGTGAAGCTGTGCCAGATGGAAGGACAGTGTGTTCTGGGGAACGCCAAGGCGTTCCACCAGCGCGCCAGCCGCCATGCCGGTGCTGCCAGCACGTACCAGTTGCTGTAGCGCCCGCAGCCTTGTTTCCTGGGCCAGGGCATCGAAGATTGTCGTTGCAGTATTAATATCCATATATCTAGAATAATAGATATATAAAATAAGTCAAGCCCAGGCCGGGTAATGTGCGTGCATTCAATATAGTTACAGTTGAAACTATATGGCCCCCTGCCTATACTCCGTGCTTCGCCAAAACATATTCACGCCTGCGGCAGGGAGATCACGATATGGCAGACCTGTTTGACAATCCGATGGGGCTCGATGGCTTTGAGTTCGTTGAGTTCACCGCACCTGAGAAGGGTGTATTGGAACCTGTATTTGAAAAAATGGGTTTCACACTCGTTGCACGGCATCGCTCGAAAGACGTAGAACTCTGGCGCCAGGGTGATATTAATTTTGTGACGAACTATGAGCTTTCCAGTCACGCGTTTTATTACGCGCGTGAGCATGGCCCGTCTGCCTGTGGAATGGCTTTCCGTGTGAAAGACGCCACGGCCGCTTACGAGCGTGCACTGGCGCAGGGCGCTGAACCCGTTGTTGTTGAAACCGGACCCATGGAATTGCGATTGCCGGCGATCAAGGGTATCGGTGGCGCGACGGTTTACCTGATTGATCGTTACCACGACGGCTCAAGCATTTACGATATTGATTTCCACTGGCTGGAAGGTGTGGAGCGCCGCCCGACCGGGTTTGGTTTTCATACGCTCGATCACCTGACCCACAATGTCTATCGGGGCCGCATGGAATTCTGGGCCGATTACTACGAGCGCCTGTTCAATTTCCGGGAAATCCGCTTTTTTGATATCAAAGGCGAGCACACCGGCCTGCTGTCGAAAGCCATGACCGCGCCCGACGGCAAAATCCGTATCCCCCTGAACGAAGAAAGCGCCGGCGGCGGTGGCCAGATCGAGGAATACCTCATGGCCTATAACGGGGAGGGCATTCAGCACATCGCCTTTGCCTGTGACGACATACTCGCCTGTTGGGATCGCCTCAATGCCGCTGGTCAGGCGTTTATGCCGCCGCCGCCAGAGACGTATTACGAGATGTTGGAAGAGCGTCTTCCTGGCCACGGTGAGCCGGTGGCCGAGCTGCGTAAGCGCGGTATTTTGCTGGACGGAAATACCCAGGACGGTGAGCCTCGATTGCTGCTGCAGATTTTCTCGGAAACCGAACTCGGTCCGATGTTCTTCGAGTTCATCCAGCGCAAGCAGGACGAGGGCTTCGGCGAGGGTAATTTCAAAGCCCTGTTCGAAAGCATTGAGCGGGACCAGCTTAAGCGCGGGACGATAGACACGGCACAGGCCGGGTAGGAGCAATCGGTGGACATCAAGAAGATTCACCACGTTGCCTATCGGTGTAATGACGCGAAAGAGACGGTGGCGTTCTATCAGCGGGTGCTGAACATGGACCTGGTGCTGGCAATTGCAGAGGACCAGGTGCCGTCCACGAAAGCCCCCGATCCTTATATGCACGTGTTTCTGGATGCGGGTGCCGGCAACGTACTGGCGTTTTTCGAGCTACCCAATTCTCCGGATATGGATCGTGATCACAACACACCAGAATGGGTACAGCATATTGCGTTTGAGCTGGACGACGAGGCCGCGCTGCTGGCTGCTAAGGCCGAGGTGGAATCACACGGGATCGAGGTGCTGGGGCCAACCCATCACGGTATCTTCAAATCTATTTATTTTTTCGACCCGAACGGTCATAGGCTCGAGCTGGCGGCCAATATCGACAGGCCCGGCGATCTGGAGCGATTACACGAGGTTGCCCCGGCGATGGTTGAGGAGTGGTCGCAGACCAAAAAAGCCCCTCGTCACGCCGCGTGGTTGCACGAAAGAGAATTCGAGGAAAGGTCATGAAACTTGCGAGTCTGAAACAGGGGCGCGACGGCGAGCTGGTTGTCGTTTCCCGCGATCTTGGGCGCTATCTGGCTGCCGACCTAACCCTGCAAGCGGCACTGGACGACTGGTCCACTGTCAGCGAGACCCTGCACCGGCTGAGTGAGCGCGTGGAAGCGGGTGAGGGAGAACCGTTTGATGAGGCGCTGTGTGCCTCGCCGCTGCCACGGGCGTACCAGTGGGCCGATGGTTCGGCGTACGTGAATCACGTGGAACTGGTGCGCAAGGCACGGGGGGCCGAAATGCCCGAGAGCTTCTGGACAGATCCGCTGATGTACCAGGGTGGTTCCGACACGTTTCTTGGGCCCCGCGATGATATCGTCATGAGCGACGAAGCCTGGGGAATCGATTTTGAGGGCGAGGTTGTGGTGGTAACAGACGACGTGCCTATGGGTGCCTCGCCAGAACTGGCGGCCCAGTCGATCCGTCTCGTTATGCTGGTCAACGACGTGTCGCTACGCAACCTGATCCCCGGTGAGCTCGCCAAGGGTTTTGGTTTTTTCCAGTCCAAACCCTCCAGCGCGTTCAGCCCGGTATGTGTCACGCCCGATGAGCTTGGCGACGTCTGGGATGGCGGCCGGCTGCACCTGCCGCTGGAGGTCAGCTATAACGATGCGCCCTTCGGTCGCGCCAATGCGGGCGTCGACATGACCTTCGACTTCGGAACACTGGTGGCGCATGCCGCTAAAACCCGGCCACTTGGGGCGGGCTGCCTGATCGGCTCCGGAACTGTGTCCAATAAAGATGCCGATGGATCGCCGGGCAAGCCCGTGGCCGAAGGGGGCCTGGGCTACAGCTGCATCGCCGAGATTCGCATGATAGAGACCATCGCCTCTGGTAAGCCTGTCACCGGATTTATGCAGGACGGTGACAGGGTGCGGATCGAGATGCACGACGCCGCTGGCCACAGCATTTTCGGTGCCATCGACCAGCGGGTAAAAATCGCTGGCTAAGGCCAGAAAAGCCCTCTAAATCCGGCAGTAGATTGTGGTCTTAAAGCCGGTTGACCGGGTGGGGGTCGGTGCCTATAATGCCCGTCCTCGATTTGGGGCTGGTAGTGATTCAGCGCCGAAGTGAAGTGCCAAGGGGCCTTCACAACGAGGATGTATTGATGCGGGGTGGAGCAGCCTGGTAGCTCGTCGGGCTCATAACCCGAAGGTCGTCGGTTCAAATCCGGCCCCCGCTACCAAACACACGTCACACGCTCCGAGATCGTGACGTGATAAGAAGAAGCCCCTTTTTGGGGCTTTTTCGTTTGTGTCGAAAAGGCATTGTGGAATCGGCGTGGCAACCAAGGAACAGCAGATACTGGCGTTGTTGGAGCCCACCGTGGAAGCGTTGGGTTTCGAGCTCTGGGGATTGGAATACCTGTCACAGGGCCGTCACAGCACGTTGCGACTGTACATCGAGTCGGAGCAGGGCATCTCTATAGATGACTGCGCCGCGGTGAGTGAACAGGTGAGCAGCGTCATGGACGTCGAGGACCCGATTAGCGGCGAGTACACCCTGGAGGTGTCTTCGCCGGGAATGGATCGCCTGTTGTTCAAGCCGGGTCAGTACGCGGCTTACCAGGGCGAGATCATGGAGTTGCGCTTGCGCACGGCATTTGAAGGCCGTCGCAAGTTCAAGGGAATTTTGAAAGGAATTGAGGGCGATGACGTCGTCATCCAGGTAGACGATCACGAATACCTGCTGCCCTTTAGCGCCATCGAGAAGGCGCGAGTTCAACCCCGCTTTGACGGTGGGGACACCATGGGTGAGGCATAACATGACGAAGGAAATCCTGCTGGTCGCAGAGGCGGTCTCCGCCGAGAAAGGCGTGTCGGAAGACATCATCTTCGAGGCGATTGAGTTGGCCCTGGCCACCGCTACCAAAAAGCGCTATGACGAAGAAGCGGATATTCACGTAACCATTGATCGTGAATCCGGCGACTACGTAACGGTGCGTCAGTGGCTGGTTGTGCCCGACGATGAACTCGCGCTGCTGGGTACCCAGCTGACGACCGAGGAAGCGGTGGAAATGAACCCGGATCTCAAACCGGGCGACATCCACGAAGAGCAGGTTGAGAACGTCGGCTTCGGTCGCATCGCCGCCCAGACTGCCAAGCAGGTCATCGTGCAGCGCGTGCGCGATGCCGAACGGGCCCAGGTGGTTGAGCAGTACATGGATCGCGTCGGTGAGCTGGTTGCCGGCACCGTCAAAAAAGTGACTCGCGATAACGTTATCGTTGACCTTGGCAACAATGCTGAAGGCCTGCTGCCGCGTGATCAACTGGTGGGTCGTGAGACCTTCCGGGTAAACGATCGGGTACGCGCCATCCTTAAGGAGATCAGCACCGAGAGCCGCGGTCCGCAGTTGATCCTGTCGCGTTCCTGCCCAGAGATGTTGATCGAACTGTTCAAGATCGAGGTGCCGGAGATTTCAGAGGAAGTTATCCAGATCCGCGCTGCAGCCAGGGATCCGGGGTCGCGCGCCAAGATTGCCGTGAAAACCAATGACCAGCGTATCGACCCCGTCGGTGCCTGTGTAGGTATGCGCGGATCACGCGTTCAGGCAGTTTCAAATGAACTGGACAACGAGCGCGTCGACATTGTGCTGTGGGACGACAACCCGGCACAGCTGGTGATTAACGCCATGTCGCCGGCTGAGGTTGAGTCCATCGTGGTAGACGAGGACTCAGGCACCATGGATGTCGCCGTGTCGGAGGATAACCTGGCGCAGGCCATTGGCCGCGCGGGACAGAATGTTCGCCTGGCGGCGGAGCTTACCGACTGGGCAATCAACGTGATGAGCACCGAGGAAGCCGCGGAGAAGCATGAAGCCGAGGCTGGCGAGGTCATCCAGACGTTCTGTCAGCAGCTGGATGTGGACGAGGACGTCGCCGAAATCCTGGTGGAAGAGGGATTCACCACCCTCGAAGAAGTGGCCTATGTGCCGCTGGAAGAAATGATGGCTATTGAAGGCTTTGACGAAGACATCGCTGAAGAGCTTCGTGCCCGCGCCAAGGATGCCCTGTTAACCCAGGCCATTGCCTCGGAAGAGCAGCTGGGCGCCAATGAGCCGGCGGAAGACCTGCTGACAATGGACGGAATGGAGCGCCACCTGGCCTACATCCTGGCCAGTCGCGGCATCGTTACCATGGAAGACCTCGCCGAGCAGGGTGTGGAAGATCTCATGGACATTGAAAACATGACAGAAGAGCGTGCGGGTGAGTTGATCATGACCGCGCGGGCTCCCTGGTTCGCGGAGGCTGAAGGCGAACAGGCCTGATAGCGCATTCGAGTCAGCGGTAAGACAGGAACAGGGACCAAGGAGAACAGTATGTCGCAGGTGACAGTACAGCAACTTGCAGAGACGGTGGGAGCATCGGTTGATCGTCTGTTGACGCAGATGAAAGAGGCTGGTCTGCCGCACTCGGAAGCGAGTGAGGCTGTCTCTGAAGAAGACAAGCAAACGCTGCTGACGTTCCTGAAGCGTAGTCACGGTGAGTCGACCGCGGCGCCCAAACGCATCACCCTGAAGCGCAAGACGCTCAGCACGCTGCGCACCAGCGGCTCAGCCGGTAAGAAAACGGTAAACGTAGAGGTTCGCAAGAAGCGCACCTATGTGAAGCGTGACCCGGAAGAATTGAAGGCCCTGGCCGAGGCAGAGGCTGCCAGCGAAGCAGAAGCCACCACTGAAGAGATGGTGGAGGAGATACCTGCGCCGGAGCCGGAGTCCGAAGTGGTGGCGGTGCCCGAGCCTGAAGTAGAAGCTGTACCGGAAGAAACGGAAGAAGATCTGAGTAACCTCGACCCCGAGGTACTGCGCCAGCGGGCGGCTGAGCGCCGTAAGGTAAAAGAAGCCCAAGAGGCAGCAGCCCGGGAAGCTGCGATTGCTGCGCGCAGTGCCGAGCAGGAGCGCCAACAGGCCGAATCTGCCCGCACCAAGGAACAGAAAGACGTTGCCAAGCGTCCCAAGCGTTTACACGACGCGCCGGCGCCGGGACGAGAGCCAGATCGCAAGAAGCCCGGCCGAGGCCGTTTGACTCGCGATGAGCCCCTGGGCCGTGGCAAGCATCGCGGACATAACCTGTCGCTCTCCGATCTTGAGAAAGCCGAATCGGGCGTAGCCCGTCGCCGGGGTGGCCGCAAGAAGGTCAAGGCCAGCCACGAGGAGCATGGTAAACACGGCTTCGAGATGCCTACGGAACGCAAGGTTCTGGAAGTGGAGATGGCCGATATGATCTCCGTGGGCGGCCTGTCCCAGGCGATGTCAGTCAAGTCCGGTGAGGTCATCAAGGAGCTCATGAAGCTTGGCGTCATGGCAACGATCAATCAGATGATTGACCAGGACACCGCGATGCTTGTCGTTGAAGAAATGGGCCACAAGGTCAAGGTCATCAGCGCCGAGGCGCTGGAAGACAAGCTGGAGGAAAGTCTCTCCGAACATGAGGGTACACCTGAGCCGCGGGCGCCCGTGGTTACCGTGATGGGCCACGTCGACCATGGCAAGACCTCCCTGCTGGATCATATTCGTAAGACTCATGTCGCTGACGGTGAGGCGGGTGGCATCACCCAGCACATCGGTGCGTACCACGTGGATACCGACCACGGCATGATTTCGTTCCTCGATACCCCGGGTCACGCGGCCTTTACAGCTATGCGTGCTCGCGGCGCCAAGAGTACCGATATCGTTATTCTCGTCGTGGCAGCGGATGATGGCGTCATGCCGCAGACCGAAGAAGCCGTACAGCACGCACGCGCGGCCGAAGTGCCGTTGATTGTCGCTGTAAACAAAATCGACAAAGAAGGCGCTGATCCCGAGCGCGTGAAAAATGAACTCTCCGCCAAGGAAGTCATTCCCGAGGAATGGGGTGGCGACACCCAGTTCATTAATGTGTCAGCGCTTACAGGCGAGGGTGTGTCTGAATTATTGGACGCTGTCCTGCTGCAGGCAGAACTTTTGGAGCTGGAAGCACCACGCGATGTGCCGGCCCAGGGCATTGTCATCGAATCACGCCTCGATAAGGGACGCGGATCAGTGGCTTCCCTACTGGTTCAAAGCGGCACCCTGCGCCAGGGCGACATCGTGCTGGCCGGTCTGGAGTACGGGCGTGTAAGGGCGATGCTGGATGAGAACGGCCAGCAGATTAAAGAAGCTGGCCCCAGCATCCCGGTTGAGATTCTGGGACTGAACGGTACACCCGATGCAGGCGATCAGTTCGCTGCGCTTGAGAATGAACGCAGAGCGCGTGAACTGGCCGAATTCCGCCAGGAAAAAACCCGCGAAACCAAATTGCAGCGCCAGCAGGCAGCGAAGCTCGACAATATGTTTGAGAGCATGGCCGCCGGCGAGAAGAAAACGCTCAACATTGTGGTCAAGGCGGATGTGCGTGGCTCGCTGGAGGCGATTCAATCCGCACTGGTCGACCTGGGCAACGAAGAGGTTCAGGTCAATATCGTTTCCGGTGGTGTCGGCGGTATTGCCGAAACTGACGTCACCCTGGCGATGACCTCCAATGCAGTCGTGTTCGGATTCAATGTTCGTGCAGACAATGCCGCCAAGCGCGTTGTTGAAGCCGAAGGCGTGGACCTGCGCTACTACAACGTGATCTACGACCTTATTGACGATGTGAAATCGGCCCTGAGCGGCATGCTCGCGCCAGAACTGCGCGAGGAAATTGTTGGTATCGCTGAGGTTCGCGACGTGTTCCGTTCGCCGAAGTTTGGCCAAATCGCTGGCTGTATGGTGGTTGAGGGAACGGTATACCGTGCCAAGCCCATCCGCGTACTGCGCGATAACGTGGTGATTTATGAGGGTGAGCTGGAGTCCCTGCGTCGATTCAAGGATGACGCAAACGAAGTGCGTAACGGTACTGAGTGTGGCATCGGCGTGAAGAACTACACCGATGTGAAGGTCGGCGACCTGATAGAGGTTTTCGAGGTCAAGGAGATCTCACGCTCCCTGTAGGGGCGTTTTGCCATGGCGAAGGAGTACAGCCGCACCCAGCGTGTTGCCGATTATCTGCAGCGCGAACTGGCAGGGCTTATACAGCACGAACTGCGCGACCCGCGCCTGGGTATGATCAGCGTGACCGGCGTCGACGTGAGTCGGGACCTGGGTCACGCGCGCGTCTACTACACGCGCCTGGAGTGTGACACCGCTGAGCAAGCCGAGGAATCAACCGTTGTCCTGAACAAGGCCTCCGGTTTTCTACGTAGCGAGCTGTCGCGGGATGCGACCATGCGCAGCGTGCCGCGTTTGAGTTTTTATTTTGATACCAGTGTTGGCCAGGGCCGACATCTGGAAAGTCTGATTGATCAGGCTGCACGCGCAGACCGGGACCTGGGCCTTAGGGGCGAAGACCCCGACGGCGAGGCCTGACCGTGGCTCGCCGCCGCCGAGGACGCCCGATAGACGGCATCCTGGTTCTGGACAAGCCTTTGGGCGTGAGCTCAAACCAGGCGCTGCAAACGGCCAAACGGCTGTTCTTCGCTGCGAAAGCGGGCCATACCGGTTCACTGGATCCGTTGGCAACTGGCGTATTGCCCTTGTGCCTGGGCGAGGCCACCAAGTTCTCCCAGTATTTGCTGGACGCGGACAAGGCCTACGACAGCACGTTTGTACTGGGTGTGGCCACGGATACGGGTGACGCCGAGGGTGAGGTAACTGCAGAGGCGGATGCCAGCACGGTAAACCGGTCGGCGCTGGACGCTGCGATTGTTGGATTTCGAGGCACAATCGAACAGGTGCCGTCGATGTATTCGGCCATCAAGCACGATGGCAAGCCGCTCTACAAGCTTGCCCGAGAGGGGAAGGAAGTAGAGCGCAAAGCTAGGCAAGTGACGATTAGTCGCCTGGAAATCACCGACTTTCGCCCCGGCGAGAAGGCGGAAGTAGACGTCAGTATCGAGTGCAGTAAGGGTACTTATGTGCGCTCAATTGCAGAGGATCTGGGTCAGGCACTGGGTGTCGGTGCTCACGTTTCGGCCCTCCGCCGGACAGCGGCAGGACCGTTCCAGCTGGCGCACAGCGTCACTCTGCCAACGCTTGAAGCGTTGAAAGCGAACGACAAGCTGGCCGAAATGGACCGGTTGTTGCTACCGGCAGATGCCGCGTTGAGCAACTTACCACTGGTGAAGCTCAGTGAATCCGGTGGATTTTACCTGCGCCAGGGCCAACCGGTACTGGTGCCAAACGCGCCCTGTGATGGTATGGTGCGCGTCGCTCTGGATAGTGGTGAATTCCTGGGCATAGGAGAAATATTGGACGATGGGCGCGTGGCGCCGCGTCGCCTGATAGTCACCGGTCGGTGACGCGAACCTGTCTGTAAATCTGCACGGACAGGCTCTAATTTTTATGGCGGTCGTATGGCAACAAGATGCCAAGGGACCGGGGCAGATTGATAGAGGAAAATATCATGGCATTAACTGCTGAAAAGAAAGCGGAAATCGTACAACAGTACCAGCAAGGTGAAGGCGACACAGGCTCCCCGGAAGTACAGGTAGCGCTGCTCACGGCAAATATCGAGCAGCTTCAGGGGCACTTCAATTCGCACAAGCAAGATCACCATTCCCGTCGCGGCCTGATCCGTATGGTCAACCAACGCCGCAAGTTGCTGGACTACCTTAAGCGCAAAGACACGAATCGCTACGCTGAACTGATCAAGCGTCTCGGCCTGCGCCGCTAATCCGCTTTTCGCTTCCGGGGCCCATGTGCCCCGGTTGCCTTATCTAGAATTGGAGAAAAATTGTGAATCCAGTAACTAAATCATTCCAGTATGGCGGTCAGACCGTCACTCTGGAGACGGGCCGTATCGCCCGTCAGGCGACCGGCTCAGTCCTGGTCACTGTCGAGAACACCTCGGTGCTGTGCACCGTGGTTGCAGAAAAAACCCAGCGCGAGGGTCGTGACTTTTTCCCTCTCGCTGTTCACTATGTTGAAAAGACCTACTCTGTCGGCAAGATTCCCGGCGGTTTCTTCAAGCGTGAAGCTCGTCCCAGCGAGAAAGAAACTCTTACCTCGCGCCTGATCGACCGTCCTATCCGTCCGCTATTTCCCAATGGCTTCATGAATGAAGTTCAGGTGGTGTGCACGGTGATGTCGGCAGACAAGCATATTGATCCAGACATCCCAGCGATGATTGGTACATCTGCGGCCCTGGCTATTTCCGGCGCGCCGTTCAACGGTCCTATCGGCGGTGCCCGCGTTGGCTTCACCGAGTCCCAGGGTTACATCCTGAACCCTACTTACGACCAGCTGTCGGACAGCAAGCTCGACATGGTTGTGGCAGGCACCAAGGACGCCGTGCTGATGGTGGAGTCGCAAGCTAAAGAGCTGACCGAAGACCAGATGCTGGGTGCGGTACTGTTCGCGCACCAGGAAATGCAGGCTGCGATCGCTGCAATCAACGAGTTGGTGGCAGATGCCGGCAAGCCCCGTTGGGACTGGCAGGCCCCTGCTGTTAACGAAGAGCTTCTGGCCGCTGTGGAAGCACAGGTCAAGAACGACCTGGGCGAAGCTTATCGCATCACCGAGAAAGCCCAGCGCTACGAGCGTGTAGGCGAGATCAAGGACGCCTGTGTGGCAGCCCTGGTTGTTGACGGCGGCCCCAGCGCCGATGAGGTCAAGGACATTTTCAAGAAGGTGGAAAAAGACCTGGTGCGCAAGCGCATCCTGGCCGGCGAGCCGCGTATTGACGGTCGCGACACCCGCACTGTTCGCCAGATTGCCTGCGAAGTTGATCTGCTGGCCAAGGCGCACGGTTCAGCTCTGTTCACCCGGGGTGAAACCCAGGCGATCGGCGCTGTCACCCTCGGCTCAACCCGCGATGCTCAGATCATCGATGCACTCGAAGGCGAGCGCCGCGATCCGTTCATGCTGCACTACAACTTCCCGCCTTATTCGGTTGGCGAAGCAGGACGCGTTGGTTTCACCAGCCGTCGTGAAGTGGGTCACGGCCGCCTGGCGCGCCGTGGTCTTGCAGCTGTGCTGCCGACAGAGGACGAGTTCCCTTACACCATGCGTCTCGTTTCCGAGATCACTGAATCCAACGGTTCCAGCTCTATGGCTTCCGTGTGCGTTGGTTCACTGGCCATGATGGCGGCTGGTGTTCCGCTGAAAGCACCGGTAGCCGGTATTGCGATGGGCCTGGTGAAAGATGGCAACCAGTTTGCAGTTCTCACTGACATCCTGGGTGATGAAGATCACCTGGGTGACATGGACTTCAAAGTGGCCGGTACTTCCGATGGTGTGACTGCTCTGCAGATGGATATCAAGATCGAAGGTATCAACGAGCAGATCATGGAGATCGCGCTTGAGCAGGCTATGCAGGCTCGCCTGCACATCCTGGGCCAGATGAATGCTGTGCTGGCCGAGCCACGCCAGGTGACGTCTGAGAATGCGCCCAGCATGGTCACCCTGAAGGTCGACTCCGACAAGATTCGCGACATCATCGGCAAGGGCGGCGCAACAATCCGTTCTATCACGGAAGCCTCCGGCGCGACCGTGGACATTGATGACGACGGTACCGTACGCGTATTTGGCCAGGATATGGCTGCCCGCGACAAGGCGGTGGCGATGATCGAAGAGATCACCGCTGAAGCTGAAGTCGGCGCTGTTTACACCGGTAAGGTTGCTCGTATCGTTGACTTCGGTGCGTTCGTGACCATTCTTCCCGGCAAAGACGGTCTGGTGCACATCTCACAAATCGCCAATGAGCGTGTAGAGAATGTATCCGACCACCTGAGCGAAGGCGAAGAAGTTCGCGTGAAGGTTCTCGACGTCGACCAACGTGGCCGCATCAAGCTGTCCATCAAGGAGTTGCTGGACGATGAAGTCGTTGTTGAAGAGGAAGTGATAGTTGAGGAATCCAACGCTGCTGAGTAATCGGCGCGTCGGAACCTCCGAAAGGAAAAAGGCGAATCGAAAGATTCGCCTTTTTTATGCCTATGAGCTGTTGGGGGTCAGATACGTTTCTCCAGCAGCTTCCCGTCTATCATCACGCCAATGATGTGCGAAGTGTATTCGAAGGGGTCGCCATCGAATAGCACGATGTCTGCGTCCTTCCCGCGTTCCAGCGACCCGATGCGCTGGTCTACACCCCACAGCCTGGCGGCCTCGATAGTTGCCGCCGATATGGCTTTCTCTGCCGGTAGACCGTTGGCGACAGCAATGGCGATCTCCCACAGTAGCACCCGGGATTTCGGCACATAGGATTCGAAACCGCTGCCGAAGACGAAATTGACGTTTGCGTCATTGAGGTAGGAGGCAACTTCCAGCGAGCTGTTGCGCTTCTCCATGCCCGACACACGCTGCATGGTAGGTGCCAGGACCACGGTTGCCTCAGCCTCCGCCAGCGACGAACGCATCAGGTAGCTCTCGGTGCCGTAATTGATCACTGCACGAAGACCAAATTCCTCGGCGATGCGCAGGGCAGTGGCGATGTCGTCTTCGCGATGCGCAGTGAATACCGCCAATGCCTCACCGTCCAGTACCCGCGCGAGCGCCTGGGAACCCAGGTCTGGCTGGCGCTTTTTATCGGGCTTTTCCTGCCAGGCACGCGCCTGGTAGAGGGCATCGCGGATGCTCGCAGCGGTTGCCATACGTGTAGTCGGGCCGGTTTTCTTGAAGGCCGCTTTCGGGGCTTCACCGAGGTTAAATAGTACTGCAGCATCGGACTTGACCAGCATCTCGTCGGCGACAGTACCGCGGGTTTTCAGTACCGCCGTGCTGCCACCGATGGGCGCTGTCGGCTGTGGCGTCACGTGTACCGACGTCGTGCCCATGCTGGCGGCATAGGCGACCAGCTTCTCCGAAGGGTTGAAGCTGTCAAGCACGCGAAACTGAGCGCCCGTGGGTACCGATTGCTCAAACCCGTCCTGGTCCTGGGGCAGGTTATAGCCACCGTTCACGCCCACCACCGTATGACTGTCAATGAGACCGGGAATCACGACGCTGGCCTTAACGCGCGTCGCATCCTCAGGCGCCTTGATGTCGCCCTGCGGACCAACCGCCGTAATCTTCCCGTCTTGCACCAGCACGGCGCCGTTCTCTACGATGCCGGCGGGGCCACTGGTGAACAGGGTGTCAGCGGCGATGTAGACCGTGTCGGCCTGCGCGTTGCAGGTGATGGTTGCCAGCAGCAGAACAAAAATTCGCGTATTCATTGTGCGCCCTCCTGTGACAGGGCCGGGTGACGATCAGCCACCTGGTGACCGCCTGTCGCATAAAGTCGTTGTCGCGGATCGGCGCGGTTGTACATCATCTGG
>Ga0213866_10000915_pt1 | contig 22800 bp, 25 predicted proteins | sample PICome_11_FD_160079 | JGI IMG/M metagenome (GOLD analysis project Ga0213866, IMG submission 160079) | Coastal seawater microbial communities near Pivers Island, North Carolina, United States - PICO284 | ecosystem: Environmental > Aquatic > Marine > Coastal | place: USA: North Carolina...
AATCAAAGAAATTATCATTAATATCATTATCGAGGAAATCTTCCCACGTAATATTAACTTCTGGTGGAAGTGTACTTTCTATGGAGTGATGAGGTCCTTCACAAAGTTGTGCTTGAGGTTGCGCAGGTTGTTGCGCAGGTTGTTGCCGCGCAGGTTGTTGCTGCGCAGGTTGTTGCGCAGGTTTCGCAAACTCATTATTGTACACTATATTTTGTTGTGGATGAGTACAGTTTCCTGAAGAAGTGGTAGTGATTAGTAAATCATCATTCACATAAACATTTATTGAAATGTTCATCAATGGTGACAAGATGTTTGATTCTTTAGACATTAGCTACTAATCCACAAAACTGTATCTTTATTTATTTTTAAATTAATTCGCCACCCAATAAAAGGATTAAAATTTTCTAGTCTCATTTGAGTGTCATTCGAGTGTCATTTAAGTTGCACATTTTTAATATTCATGTATTTAGATACCATTGAGTACATTACCGTAATGACGATGTATTGTAGAATTGTAGAGGTATATATCATAGCAAATCTGCAGAGGTTGCAGAGGTATTGTAGATTGCATTGTCGTAATTGCATTGTCGTAATGTACTGACTGACACACACAGTAGCTTGTGTCTGTTTGTATTTTCTGTCTGGCGTCAGTACCTCGTAAGTCATAAAGTCAATAAAGTTACTTCTATATAAAGTCAGTCATCACGTTGGTGACGACGATACATGTATTATGAACTATAGAATATCACCAAGATTCATTACATATAAAGCTATGATGTAATCACAAAGTAAAGCACGAAACTAATTCCTAGTCTATATACTAATTTGATATCGATATCGGTGCCAGCAATTTTGTACACGTATTTGCTGGTAAGATTTTTCAATATATTTGCTGGCACAGGGGTTGTGTTGACACTACACTTACTTTAGTCTAAAATTAGAGATATTCTGTAATTATAGACTTGACAGAAAAAAAGTAACAAAACGAAAAAAGTAACAAAACGAACAAATCTTGCCAGCAAATATATTGAAAAATCTTACACCTTGAAAAATCTTACCGGCAAATACATGCTGACACTCTTTGAAAAATCTTGAAAAATCTTGCCAGCTAATATATTGAAAAATCTTGCCAGCTAATACCTACTGAATGTTTGTTGACACTCATCAAATTTTCTTCTTCTTTTTCTCGCATTTGTAAGCAATATATTCAATCGTTTGTTTCAAGTCAAGTCAACCCACTTTTTATTTAAAAATGTTCTGATGTTCTGTGGGTCGGATTAAAACCGAAAGGTAAGATTTTTCAAGGTGTAAGATTTTTCAAGGTGTAAGATTTTTCAAGGTGTGTCAGCATGTATTTGTTGGCATTTTCTGCAATAAAGATTGTCACATCTTCAACTATCAAAAACACCAACTATGAACAGTGATGTATTATTGGTTGCTGAAACTGAAGATTGTGAAGAAAGTTCTTCTAAAGAAAGTTCTTCTGAATCTGTAAAAAGTCCAGAAGCACCAGACAATAACGAAAATAGTCAAGGGGATGTGTCTGAAGGTTTGTTTGTTATCAGTTCCGCAGGGGTCAGAGTATATTTCTCTAACATAAGTAAGTGTCACCTGGACGATAATAATATACTTTGTTTCAAGCTAAATTGGCTTGATAATGATTTGAATGACGACAACCCTACTATTTATTGGCAATCTTTCGAGCAATGTCCCTTAGCAGCTGCGGAAGTAACTATTTGGACAGAAACTTCCAACAAGTATTGTGCGCTAGTAGGTATTGAAAACTTTGGCACACCCACACTCGACGAGATGCGAGATATTATCAATAACAATAGCACATCGACAAATAAATAGACCATAGAGAAATAAATAAGCACATAGATAAATAAATAGCACATAGAGAAATATAACAACAAATAAAAAACTCTCATGAGCAATGAATCAAAAAAATTACATATTATGTAATAATGAAAATATTGTATATTCTAGAACGCTTAAAAATCATGAAGTTTCCTTTTTTTTTGTTGTATATCATGCTCTAAAACTGACGAACGTCCACGTTTCTGCAATATTCGAACATGATTTTGATATGCAGATGTATCACGATATTGTTCCTGTTCATGAGTAATAAAAAGACACGTTCTTCTATGATTTTCGTCACACCAATCTCTGAGTGTTTTTTGTACAGCTTTAATTCCAATAGGGTCCATGGATGTACATGCTTCATCCATCACCAATAAAGGAAAAGGATATGTTGACATTTCTCTCCAAGCCATAAAAGCAGCAAGTTGTGCTCTCCTCCACTGTCCTCCTGACATGATACCAGAATGTTTATTAGATTCAACTCTTCTAATGAGACGTTCTTTTTCGTCAAAATATGCATGAAGTCTAATATCATCTGTTTCGAATAGCCGTTTTAACCATTCTGTTGTGATAGCACTTAATTTTTTGACGGTATATTCCATTGCATATGTTTGTATGCCTCTTGGGCCAACCCATGTGACAACTTTTTTCATATCTTCCTCTTGTTCGATTTTTAATTTTCGTTGTTGTATTAATTTTTGTATATTTTCTTTTAGTGTCATGATTTCTTTATCACATGCTTTAAATGGACAAACTTTGTTTTCTAACTGTGTTAATGAACAAATATATTCTTGCAGAGACGAATTTAAATTTTGAAATAAATTCAAAGATAGTTGATAGTTTTTTTTATCAGATGTATAACGCAATTCTTCTTCTCTTCTAATCTCTAATTTGTGATTCATATCTGACAATTCATTTGTATACTGTTCAATTTGTTGTTCGATTGTATATCTCACTCTATTATTATTGCATTTTTTTTTGTTTTCGTCAGCATTTTTATAAATTTCCATAGTCTTTATGTTTTCATTTTTCATTTTTTGAAAATCGATAAAAGCATTCTCCTTTTTTTGTTTCAATTTACAATGATAAGATTCATCAACTTGAAAAGCTCTTTTACACATAGCACATTCACCTTTATCTTGAAAATGCTTCAACTCTATTTGACATTGATTAAATGTGACTTCTGCATGACGAAATTTTTTAATCGAATCTTCATACATTAATTTTTTCTGTTTTAACGAATCATCATCAACCTCAACTATATTCGATACATATGGTGACAACATTGACAATTTAGCTTTCGAAGTTGCCAATAATGTTCTTTTCTGTTCTACACATTTTTTCAAATCGCTATTATCAAACACCAAGACTGGTTTTTCAGGCACGACACATTGCGAAAGTTTCAATCTTGCATTTTCAACTTTACTTTTCATCACACTAACATTTTTCTGCCTATTTTCTTCCCAAATACGCTTAGACTCTATCTGCTCTCTATAAATCCTTTGAGCAGAACTCAACATTTGTTTTTGAAGCATCAATTGATTGTTCAACTCAATTCCCTCAATTTTTGCCATTTTTTGTTTCTGTTTAGCTTTTTCAAACAATGCCAACCATAAATCCATATTTGCAAATGGACTAATCTCACTTTTTGCTTGTGTATCAGTAGCATCCAACCATCTTGGTACGTTCATTTGGCTCCATACACTATTATTCAGAAGCCATGATTGTAATTTTCCAGCAGTCATATCTAATCCAAACAAATCATTAGCTATAGCTTTTTGTGTCGCAGCTATAGTGGAACGAGTACAATCTTTATTATTGATATACAAATTCAGTTGTTGTTTTTTACCTTTGTTTCCTTGAGATATACTCCTTTTAATTTTCCAAGGTATAGAATGTACAGTTCCAGACACAATAACAACAGCATCGTTTGATTCAGCATTAATAATAGAGCCTCCAAATGATAATGTTCCTCTACCATCAATCATTCCTGTACATGCCCATAACCATGCACCAGCTGCTAACATCGATTTCCCTGCTCCATTGGATGAATCTTTTTGACCATTACATTCTCCAGATATTAGAGTAAAACCCTGAGATTCTAATGCTATAGAAACATTACCTTTAAAAGGACCAAAGCCGTTGACTTGAATTTTGACAGGTCTAACATCTGACACTGTATATTTTTGTCTAGTTGAATGGTGTTCTTCCAACCATTTCAAAACGAGTTTCCATAAAGAAGTCTCTTTATCTATATGAATAATATCAGCATATTGTTCAAACAAATCTTTAGGACTATTTTTCTTTTCAATTCTTGTGGTCACTGGCGTCGGTTTTTTTCTTACTTGTATATTGACACCCTTTTCTTCGAGTGAATCAACCAATGACATGACATGTTCATTCACTTCTGTAGTCACTATAACTCTATCGTCTGGTTGTAAAATATGACTACGATTAGTGAGCTCTTGAACAGACCATTTAAATTGCTTGGGACCAATATCTATTGGTATCATTTCCGATACATTGTAAAATTTGTCAATAACAATTAATGATTTATTATCTTCTGCTTCTGAAAGCGAAAGTTGATAGGGTGAGCCAAGATATCGTATATTTCCATGAACTTGTGGTGTATGATAATGACCAGTATAGATTGCTTTATCATTAGGAAATACGGATACTTGAAGACCTTCTGTAGAAACTTTGGTCGGATTCAATTTAAAACCAATAATATCAAAATGACCAAATATAACATCAACGTCATTATATTTGCGCAGAATATTATGGATGGTATCATTACATCGTCGCCATGGTATCCATAATTGTCGATTAATCACTGTTTCTTTATCTAATACCGTTATATAAGGCGAAGCATATTTAAATGGTGTTAGTCCATGTTCTGTTTCGGAAGCATCAAAGTAATCATGATTTCCAGGTATCATAATCATAGGTACGGACCATTCATTTTCAAAGAATCGCAATAATTCATTTAAAATGTCAACCTGTAGAGTCCCTTTATTATAAACATGGTCAAAGAAATCGCCTAAAAAGCCAATGGATACATTGCGTTGGATAGCTTCTGCATGAATGCGTCTTAAAACTTGTAATGATGTTTGAAATGTTTTTTGGCTAAGATGTAAATCTGAAAATAAAAGCATGGTACATTATGATTGTGGTTCCTTATATAAATACAATAATAATAATATGTTCATTATAAGAGATAAAATATATAAATTTTGAGTAAAATGAAAAAAAAATAATTAAATAATGAATAATCTAATAAATTTTAAATTGAAGAGATTGACAAGTAGTGGTCATCTTGATAAAATTGATATTCAAGTTATTATAAGGGATTCTGGTCAAAAGATGATATATATCGGAACATTGGAAGAAAATAAAATGTATGAAATTGTTTTGAAGACTGATTTTTGTAAATGGAAATCTGGAAAGCGTTTTAAAATGAAATTGTTTGATAAAAATTCTGTAGAAATACTTCATAATCCGAATGGTTTTAAATGGTGTAATATTTTGAGTAGTGATGGTAAAAAAATGTTATGGAATATTATAAAAAAAAGTGGTTCGAAATATTAATATAATTATATTTTACCTGACCCAATGTGGAATTATATTTTCTGGAAAATTCTCACATTCTAATAAATATTTTACATACATTCGAATGTTATATATTTCTCTACGTAACCGTATATTCTCTTGATATAATTTCAAGATATTCTCTTTACATTGTTGAAAATGATGTTGTTTAATATTTTCTTGTGTTGTTATTATGCATTTTTTTTCTGATTCAATTGATAGAGATTCAAAGGATAATTCTATATCACGAATAGTTTTTTGTGACTGTTCCAAATTTAACGATTCCAAACGTCGAACAATATTTTGCATATTATCACACATATAATTACTTTTTATAGTATAACTCGATAAATTCCCACCCTTCATCTTCCACTGTTTTCCTTCGATTTTCCCTATTTTCCTTCATTTGTTTCAAATATTGCTGAATAATTTCGACAATAATAACGAGCATCTCTGGTGATATTTCAATATCTGATATAGTCAATATAGATGGCAATATAATCAAACGTCTATCCCATAACATATTACAAATCATATTACTCTATAATAAATCTAATAAATAGTACATTACGAACTTATATCCGTAGGTCCAACAACAATTGACGTCAATTTGGCGGGGTCAATATACTTAAAAATCGCATTATTAACATCAGACAAAGTCAATGCACGAACATTTTCCTGAAATTTTTCGAATTCATATCTTGGTTTTTTATGATTTAATATATCCTTCACAACCATCGAATGTAAATTATCAATAGTATCAGCGGCAATAACCAGACTTCCAATCATTCTATCTTTTGCATTTTCCAACTCTTTTGGTGTGACACCAGACGTATGCCACTCATTAATTAATTGACGTGTGCATTCCATACCTTCTTTAATAGATGCTGGACTAAATGTACCTTGAATACAAAAGACGCGTGGTGTCTCATCACTTACTTTCTGAATGACAGAGTATATGCCATATGTTCCTAATCCTTTTTGTTCACGTACGGTATGCATTAATCTGCCTGTCATACCACCTCCCAATATTTCAGAAGCACAATGCAAGGCAAGTTCTATTTTCTTATCTCCTTTTATATCGACAGTCTGACCAATCATGATTTCAAATGAACCATATCCTTGTAAAATTATATTTTTTTCTAAATGTTTTCTCTCGCTTGCAACCCAGGCTAGGGTGGTCGTTGGTGTCTTGTTATGTGTAGGGAATATATCTCCCATAATAGTGGCAGCATCCATATTTGGTGTGACCATTGTGACATACACATTATCATTGTTAAACCATTTTTGATGAAAATTTCTTAAATCATCAGAAGAGTAAGATTGAAGACGTTGAACCCTACTTTTAATCGGTATATGATACAATGTTTTTTCAAATAGATTTTGAATAAAATGACTTTTCACTAGAAATTTTTGCTCTTTAGAAAGAGAAGAAATTTCGGAGATTAATCTTCTTTTTTCAATTTCGACTCTTTTATTGTCAAAAGTTGCGTTAGACCATTCATCATTAAACATTATGTCAGAAGCTTCTTTCAAAATATTATTTGATAATGGCATAGTCATACTCATATGAATAAACTCATGGTCATGTGAAAAATTTCGTTCTGTATGCATGGCCATCAAACGAGCAGTATTACTTTTACCATTCAATGAGACACCATTACCCAAATTACTCACAAATAATGATGCGATATCGTGTTGAGCAGGTGAAAAACGAGCTGAAAGTGTTGCTCTCACATAATTGGCACGAGGTGCATGTAATATATTCATAGCTGGTGAAATTTGAACCATTTTCCAATCCTTATTAGACGAAACTTTTTTCATTGAAAGATGTTCAATTGGAGGCGATTTATGAAGTTCATGTGTATGTTCGATTGGTGTAGTTTGGAGTTCCTTGATGTGACTTTTTGTAGGTATGACTCTAGTCACTGTCATATTTTCGGGAATAAATACATCTGATGCGACACGCATTATATCATTCGGTGTTATAGAATCTATTATTTGATTACGACATTCAAAATCTGACCAATTACCAATGGAAACACTACGACCTAATTCATTCATAATATCAGTCACTGATTCAGTGGAACGATTCCATTCGTCTTCTAAATTTTTCTTCTGTGACATTAACTCGGACTGTGATACTGGCGATGTCGCGAAAGTTTGCAATGTCTCGAGCATACGTTTTTCGATAATCGGGTCATTTTGTTCCATTGTACCATGAAAAAACCAGAGATATGGTTCCATTTGTCTTGGTGAATATGTAGAAACGTCATGGAGAAGATTACTATCAATCAGATGTTTGGCTCTTCCCTCTTTATTGTTCCAAGTGAGTCTTGAAATAAGTTGCATAATTAATGACTCTTTTGTTGAGGCAGATGGTTGACGAAATGCCATACATACCATTGGACATGGGGCTAATATATTTAAATCAATGCTTCTTTTTCCTAATTGGATTGGTTCTGGACTATGGATAGGATTACAGTCTAAACCCATTGGCATGTGACCAAAATGTGTATTGACAGTATTTAAAACTGACACTGGGTCAAAATTACCAGAAAAAATTAATGTTGTATTGTTTGGTACATAAAATTTTTTTCGAAAATGTTCCATATCAAGAGCTTTTGTATTCATTACTGCACTACGAGTGCCTATTGTACTATCATGGTAAGAGTGTTCCAAAATAGCAACTGCTGAAGTTGTTCGAAACATTTTATTTCCAGCTTGCTCGCCTCGCTCCAATTCATTGAGAACAGCTTTCTGCTCGATTGAGACCTTGGAGGATGGTACTGACTTTTCGGCAAAACGGGCTGCATCGATTTGTATTGTTTCATTTGTTTGTTCAGGTAAATGTACCACATAAAATCGTGTCGAATCCATATTGGTTTCAGCATTAATCACATCACCTTTTGATGCAAGAGACCAGATTTTGCCATCGTTTATTCGAAAAGACATGTGCTCGATGAAATGAGCTGCACCACTTGGTACACATGCTGCCTCGTCTTTTGAACCAGCATTGACGACACGCATATATGCACATACTGATGAACCGGATACTGGACAAAGTAATACACGAAGTTTATTATTTTTGTGTGTGTATGAGTACACTGTAGAATCGGAAATTTTGATAGATGAACCTGGTGTCCACATTTAATTAAAAATATATCTTTATATATACTGTTATTTTATATGCTATAAATGTACGTGACCAAAAAGTGGTATTGATGATGTTGTTAAAGTAAAAAGAATTTTGTATATATTATGTAGCGACTGTAATGTTTCGTGTTTTTCATAGGCCATTGTCTCACCAACACTTCGTTTTCCACGGATTTTGTGCATCATCACCATGTAACTTTTGTATATTATTTCTGCATTTTTTTTGACATAATCGAAGCTTGGTAGTAATTCGATTGATTCATGAAAGTGGATTGCCATCTTACGAAATGTGTTTGAGTCTATATGTGTCCAAACTTGGACTCCATTGTGGTCGCTTTGTAAATATTGTAACATTTTCCAAAATTCAATATTATTTGCTCCGTAGTTTTTGGTGTTTACGATTTGAATAACGTCGTTTGGAGTTGGCATAATTTGTATCAATAATGGGTAATCTCTAATATTTATTTTGAAATAAATATTTGGTTATCTTAATTGATTAATCTCTTTATATATTTTTTTCTGTCATTATATATATTATCTGTCATTTAAAATGACAGATAATGTGCGCGCGCTTTAAACAGGCATTTTAACATATATAGCGCATTATTTTTTCCAGTGAAATTTTATGAATATTTTTCCTAAAAATTTGAAATCAGTATCTCTTTTTTCAGGTATTTGTGGGATGTCGATTGGTACACCAATCATGTATTGTGAAATTGAAAAAAGTGCAGTGGATGTACTTAATGCAAGAATGAATGATGGCTCATTGACTAGAGCACCAATACATCCAGATATCACCACTTTAATTGCTTTGCCACAAGGTGTACACATTTTGGAGGCAGGATTTCCATGTCAAGATATATCAGGGATTGGTCTTGGGAAAGGTTTTAACGGTGGTAAAAAATCGGTTCTTTTTTATCATATCGCACGTCTAATTAAAACATCATTTCCGCCTTTGGTATTCTTGGAGAATGTTGATAGGATTATACATATGCCATCTGTGTGGAAACCGGTCATTACTATTATGGCGTCGTTAGGGTACGATTGTAATTGGTGTGTTATTGGGGCTGCCAATGTAGGTGCTCCACATAGACGAAATAGATGGTTCTGTGTTTGTAAAAGGGTCAGAGAAGAACAAATTAAACATAACCATAGCACACTTATTTTTAAAGGAGATGTAATGCCGAAATTTGGTATGTGTGTCAATTATAAATGTGTCGAAACAATATCGTTTGCTCAGAAAGCATTTGCATATGCAAATCCTATTATTCTCAGACATGCTAAAGGGAGAGAATCTAGAGGTATTATTATGCAAAAAGATATGAAAAAATATAGATGGGCAACACCAAGATGTAGAGGTGGGACTTTTGCCGCGCGCAATTTGACTCTTAGGTGTAGTACTGACCTTACAACACAACTCAGGTTTGCTACATGTACACCTGAACGTGTGAAATGGTTGGCTCAGGGAAATGCTGACTGGGTAGAATGGCTTATGGGATTTCCTATTGGTTGGTCCAATCCAAATTGTGTTGTCAGTGCATTTTTTCCTAGAAATTGGGAGGATGGTGAGCCGGAGATTGATAGATTGTGTAGAACGACTCCTGAAAATACAAAAAGATTGCATTTGTTGGGTAATGCGTGTGTGAGACAACAGGCTGATTTTGCGTTTGTCAATTTGATGAAGTATTTTATTGATAATTTGAATAGTAATGTGTATATTGACCGTGTACGAATTGATATAGATTTGTTAAAAGAAGATATAGATTTGTTAAAAGAACAACATGATATTATAGAACAACAACACGAATCGGCTATGAAAATGATAAGACAAACATTCACATGAAAACATGTAAATAATATATTTACTGTATAAATATATATTAATATAAATTAAATGTACAAATCATATATTAAATCAAATTATTTAGAATTAAACACAGATTTTGAATTATTCACACAATTATTACAAACACACTGTTCAATGGAAAAAATGATACCAATCGCACAACGCATTTGTAAACACAATCAAGTAACGCATTTATCAACGGAACAGGCGGAATATATGATAAAAAAACACTTGAACAATTTGCCGTTCATTAAACATCATTATTTCACACATGCGGAATCGCGGAAAAAAAAAGCGCAATCGCGGAAAAAAAAACGGCCGAAAAAATATGGGACAAGTAAAAAGTGGTTTACTGCTACTGTCCTCGCTACTGCTGCTGTCCTCGCTACTTCAGTTGGAGTGGGAAACGCTACAAAAAACACTGGCTCTGGAAATAACATTATTCGTAAAGAGAAAAATGTCGCATCGTGTTCAAACAATACGTGCATCAAAATAAAACAAAATACAAAGATAAATGATACACCGTCGAATATAAATGATACACCGTCGAAAAAAACAGAAACTGAAATTAAAAACAATGAGAACGATGTCACTGAAATAAATGTTCCAGACCCGAACGCAGCTAACACAGAATCTACTTGGTTTAGATGGGATAGAACAAATTTGATTAATGTTGTCTATAAATCTACACGTGATATAGGCTTCAATAAACTACAAGAAAATTATGAAGAAATAGATGCAATGTTGCAAAAATATAAAAATAATATTGATACCGAAAAAAATGATAATTATGGGAAAAATGTATTAGACTATACTTTAGACAAATTATATTATAATAATGAAAAGTATATAGGATACACAATATTACAAAAATTAATGCCATTTTTAAAGCGAAATCAAGCAATAAAGACACTTGTAAAAATTATTAAAATGGACTCAGATTCACAAAATGATGAAGTTCTTAATGCTATATTCGAAAAAGATAAGGCTAGTGTTAAAATCTTTAACGCTAATCATAATGACACAGAATACTATCCATTCATTTATGACATTTTTATAGGTTGTATCAGCGGCAACATTGGACTAGGAGATGATGATAGAATAAAAATGTTCGAAAGAATAAATGATTACTTTTTAGAAAAAGGTTATGGAGAATTAAATGACTTTATACTAAAAGGAAAAAATGAGAATGCATGGTCACCACTACATTATGCAATTGATAATTGGGACGAAGAGAAATATCTCGAGTCCAGATATAACCAAAGATACTACACAGATGTAAAAAATATGAAAAAAATAGTTAAAAAACTGTTACCATTGAAAGACGTCGCTGATAAAAATAGTTGGACCCCTTTATTGCTTGGTGTGGACAGACATAAATATTCTCTCGTACAAATACTATTAGATAATGGTGCAAAAATAACCAACGCATCTAATTATGAAATAACTAATGATGATGGTGATAGTTTGCTTAAAATTATTCAAAATCGTTTCTTAGATTATAAGGATGATAAACATTACGAACAACAACTCGAGCTGATTATAGAGTTAATAGACAAGGGCGCTAACCCTAATTTAAAAAATAAGAAAGGTATCTCTGCTTATATGCTTTGCAAAAATCAGCTTGAGTTGATGAAATATAAGTTAGATAAAAATTATAATATTTATGTCGAAAAAGGCTATCATGGAGCACTGGTAGAAGGTGAATACGATTATACAGTCGAATTATATGAAAAGCATTTACCAAAATTGCTAAGTTATTATGAAACAAAAATAGAACCAATTATTGATAAAGATGGTAAAGCAATTATTGATAAAGATGGTAAAAAAAAATTTGTTAATGAAAATGATGAAAACATATTGAAAGAACTACTCGTCAAAGAAAAAAAGGACATTGATAAAATATTAGAACAAAAATATATAGAAAGAAGGGAACACAAAACACGGAAACATAAACAAAAAAGAAATTATCAACAAAAACTTATTGCCGCCGCTTTTATAGAAAGTATCTTGAAATAATTATATTATACTTTATTAAAATATTTTTTAATACCTGTAGAACCAAATCCATTCTCACCTCTTTGTGTCGATGGCAATTCGTTGACAACATTCAGAACCAAACCAGAGATATAACTATGAATAATTATTTGTGCGATTCTGTCATCCTTATTTATAACAAAAGGCATATTACCAGTATTAATAAGTATGACTTTAATTTCACCAGTGTAATCTGAATCAATCACACCACCACCAACAATGATTCCATTACGAACAGCAAGACCTGAACGACCTTCAATCTTTCCATAATGACCTGATGGTATTGACATTGATACGCCGGTTGAAATAACTTGACGTTCTCCAGGGGCAATAGAGTATGCGCCTGTTGATGTTAAATCAAGACCAGCCGAACCATGTGAGCCATATCGTGGCATGGATGCATTTTTTGATAATTTGATTAAAATATTAGGGGAAATAGAGCATGAAACGTTAGACATCATTTGTGTAGTTTTTTGAGAATATATCTATTTTAATATATATTATGTCGAGAATATATGAATGATAATGTCGTTTACCTTAGAATTTAATTTTTATATCTCTCTGAGCGTCATATGGTTATTTAACTCTGAGCTACGCCCGCTAGCGCATTCGAAAAAATCATCCATCCCAGGAATGTCTTACTCACTAACGAATTCACACAGTACAGAATCTCGACTCTCTCATTCAGTACTACCGAGTCCTGTTTGTTTGTCTTACATAGTTGATACAATTGAATAAAACCGAAACAACTGTACAATAGACCGATGACGACTACAATAACATATACAAATTCAGGCGGTCCCTGTGGACTCTCTATGACCGTAAATGCGAACTGACGACCCAAAATGACCCAGACTCCACCCATTGAAAGCCACCCAACGATGTGAGAAAACCATGCTACTCGCAAGTCAGAAACACGCGTTTGCTCAGAAATGAGTCCCAATAACATAGTTACAACTGTGAGAAACGATATGCCTATAATCGTAAGACGTTGCCAGACGCCAAGTAATAGAGCAATGGCAATTTGCATGAGAGTGGCGGATACAGAGTATTCGAGCATACGTAATGTGTTTGTACCGTCTTCACGCACTTCTTGGACGTAATTCTTTCTTCCTGGGCATTTAATCATGGCAGCGGTTTGGAATACAAAAGAGAGACCATGAAATCCGATTATAAGCCACCATAGAGACAGTTCTCCAGTAGGTTTGATGACGCGGTCAAGACACCATTCATTCGAAATTTTAATGGATGGTAGTGTGCATGTACCATTCACAGTGGGTAGCCATGGTGCGTAAGTTTCCGTCAAACGATATACTGTGTCGCGATTGTCCGAAATTGACCAAAGAGATAACATTCCGAGGGCATTGAGTAAGTGAATCAATGCAGCTGACCAATTTATAGACCAGAAATTTGGGGCTTTTCCACATGGAAAAATTTTGTCGGTACATGATATATTTTCTTTATAGTTGAAACAGTAACTCATTTTTGTTTATTTTAAACCAGGTTATTTTTTTTTTTATTATTCTCTACTTATTTGTTTTAGGCCTGTCGTTTACCTTAGAATTTAATTTTTATATTTTTAAAGAGTTTTAGTTCTAAATCACGGGTTCTGTTTTCGGAAGAAAGTTTTCCTTTTTTGTATTCTTCGTCAGCTTTTTGTGATAAAATTTCTATATAATTCGGTTGTTCTTTGTATCTCCAATCTTCTTGGTCGCAGTGTGGACATCCACTAGGGTATTCATCTCCATCGACAGTATTGTTAGGCACCACAACACCATCACTTATCCAGTTATTTTGTAAGTACCAATCTTTTAATTCTTTGTTATCTAGAACGTCTCCACATGTTAAAATCTCTTTCTTTTTTTCTTCATCTTGTTGAAGCCAATAGGCTTTTTGACGCCACCAACATCGAACTGGGTTTTTATCTGGAATATTTTCTGCAAAAAAATATTGTTCAAATGTGAGAAAATTATCAACAGATGGCGAATAATCTTTGCTGAGCATGCGAATTACTTCTTTTTCATTACCCTTTACTCCACATGCATCTGCAAAAGTCCAATCTTTTAATTTTAATTTTGACATAGTATGATAATGAACATATCATAATATATACCATTCTTTTACTAAATACATTCAACACATATTTGATATTAAATACATAATCATAAAATACAAAAATACTACGCACACACGACATGAATAATTCAGTCATTACAAAACACACAAAAGGCACAGATTTACCACAAACAAATATATCGACATTATCTACGAACAATTCACCAACACTTAACCACTTTCACCATTTACTAATAATCACCGGAGCATTATTTCTATGCATATTTTGTCTATACACATTGATATATTGCGTAGAAACAAAAGACACCAAACGTCGACAAAATACCACACATAGAATAATACCTACAAATAATTAATCATTTATTTTGAAATATATTACACATATGATAATGATGATATATAATAATACAGTAAAAAATATGATATTTGTACATTCATCGAAATCGATATGAATTTTATCGAAACTTACTTTTCACCAACAACACCTTTGATGAGAATCGTCTTGACATATTTATCAGTGGATAACATTGAAAAATGGCGTCATACTTGCAAACATGCACAACATATAGTATACATTTCCTGTCATCCTAAAACATGGAATGAATATGTAATGAAATCTGGTCTAGTATATGAATGTCAACAATGTTCTAAGATACGCGGAATGAATGGACTTGTTCTCAGTCAATGTTGTAAAAAATATATTTGTAAAGAACATATTTTAAGTTGCTGTGTGTGCAATACCGAGTGTTGTGTCAACTGTGCTTTGGAGCATGGATGTATGAGCTGTTGATGAATAAACATCCCAACTTATCAATTTTTTATCTTTAAAGTAATCCAGTTGATTATGCTCGGCCAATCTTTCCAAAGAAATGTCAAAATCATCATCGAAAATATCATTTCGTATGCATTTATCCACCCATCCTGGATGTGTCATGACTTCAACGATTCCAAATGATTTTTTTAAAGCATTTTCTATCCTATCATGAGTCATATCTCTTCCACAAATTCCAAGACCAACGAAACATTCAGGTGCTTTGATGTTGTATTTTTTATATATCAACCTTGACTTAATTGCATCAATATATCGATTCTGATATCGTGTATAACGCTCATCAGACAACCATGTATAATTTTCAACATCTTCATCTGGTATACGCACAGAAAGTACACCATATTTATGAAAAATTGGTGCAACTAATTTCGCAACCTTTGGTATAATATGGATATGTTGATGACCATCGATATGTTTTGGGTAATAACCCACAAGTTGACGGAATTTTTCAATTTGGGCAGTAGTTTCTTCTACAATTGCAGCAGAAAAGTTTTCATTTGCATTTGAACATTGTTTCCAAAACGATTCTTTGTAATACATTATGCCATTTGAATTTGTCAGTGGAACCGCAGTTTTTGATATTGGATATCCCTCGGTTAAATTTAAGTGTAATCCCATGTATAACCCTACCGTTTGTCCCGTTTTTGCGGCGTTGTATGAGGTAGGACCATTTACTATTAGAGATGCCGCAGAAATTACACCTCTTTTAAAGCAGTTGAAAATGCCTCGGTCGCGATGGGCACTGTATCCAAGGTCATCCGCATTGACAATTATCATATGTATATATTATTGTATTATATGATGTTTTATATACAAAAATGATTAAATAATGTGAATTTTTTATGAAATAAGATGAAATGAAAATTGATTTTCATAATTATATTTAAAATATTAATGCCAAAGAAATATATAAGAAGTATAACACATAAATATTAAATTTTATTATTTAAGATATGTCATATGATATAATAACATGGAAAAGATGCCATATGAATTAATGATTAATATATTGTCATTTTTACGAATTGACGCCATTTGTCCTTTTACTAAAAAAATGTTGGATGTTTTTAGATGTAATTTGTTGTGGAAAGATATCGTTTTTCAAAAATTTAAAATAAATGATAGTAAGAATTATTATAGGGAATTCTTATGGCAACGAAAATTGAGTCGGTATCATTTTAAATATCAGAGACAGTGGATTCATACTCGAAAATATTCAATAATTCATATGTTTCATATTCATTTCCATTCAAGTCTTCATAATTAATTTTGTCGTTGCTGTTGTATTTAAATTTTTTCCCTTCCATATCTGCATCATTACATTCTATATGATTATCATCTAACGAATATGCTTCCGTAAGTTTTTTTTTAACATCTTCACTTTTCATATTAGGAATTAGCGGACAATAGAAAATAATCTTTTTTTCTATGCCTGTATCTATACTTAAAATACACATCAGAGGCTTGATAAGGCCCACCTTATCTAAAAATTTTATTTCTTCATCAAGCTTTCCATTTTGTTGAAAATCATTTAAAGATTTATTCAGTTTACGCATAAAATGGACAATTATAGCTAGTCTTCTTTCATATTCATTACGGAGGAGTTGATTACAATTACTATTGGTATTTACAGGGTTGGATTCTGTGGGCATGAATTGGTTTGTTTGTAATAAACGATACATTTTATGAAATACATATGTATTATATAGTGCCATATTTTATATCATTTATTTGACGTGATTAATTTAAGATGTTGTAAAGATTCTGTAAAACCACCAACGAAAATTCCATTGTAAAAAACTATAGGAAATGTTCTTGGCGTTGCATACGAAATCTCATCAACAAATGCGAGAAAATCATTTTTATTATCCTCAATATGTTTGTCAACATTCACAACAACACAGTCTGGCAAAGTTTCTTTTGCTTTTTTACACCATTTACAATTAGACTTTGTATATAAAAAATATCCATTCTCTGAAGGAACAACTTCCATTTTAGTAATATATTACAAATATTTATACTACAAAACAATTTTAAAATATAAGTGTTGTTTTCTGCAACAAATTATTTTTTTTACCAAACTCTGCATTATTAGGGTCCTGTCTTCGATGACGACCACAATAATCAGAATTAGGCTTTGCTTTATTGGTACACGCTTTTCCATTCCGAAATTGTCCTACACATATTTTATCGTCCTTTTTCTTACGTCTACGCAATGTGGTCGAATTTGGTATAATTGTTGGTAATTGGCATTTTGAACCACCGGACTGTCGACCATGTAAAGATTCAATATTTTCAAAATAATATTTAGCATCTTGCACTGCTCTTCGTAAATCGGAACCAATCATGAAAACTTTTGCCTTTTCAATTTTGGTTAAATTATAAAATTTCTCAAACTCTTCGAGTATCATATCCTTATCAGTAGTAAATGGATATCTTTCGATATATTTTTCCTCTCTATTTAAAGTAGGATTATTAGTACCTGCTTTTAATACCAACCTTATATTTTCATCAGATATTTGCCTCACCCCTCCATTGACCAAATATTCTAAAGATTGTGCAAGAATTCCAACAACTTTATTTTCTATAAAGTTCGCCAACACTGTAAGCGATGCGAATGAAAGTACACCAACCCCACATGGTCCAGCTGTTGGCATATAAGTATTCGATACAATATTTTCAATTGTAGAAAAAATAAGTGGACCAATATCATATGATGTACCAAATCCTGTTAATGTATTTACACCGGTTGACATTAACTTGACATATGCTGAGGTTATTGATATCATTGAATCTATAAGAATAAATACAACATCCCAAGACTGTTGAATAAATGTATATAAATTCTGCAGAACAGCCGCTCCCACAATATTTTCTCTTCTATTTAAACGATTCAATGATTTTTTTGAATCTAGCCATTCCTCTATATATGTACGTATATTATCCACAGAAAACTCTATTCCCTTTTTATAATGATACAATATCGATATTAATGCAAGCCTTGATATCATAATATATTTCCAATCAACAAAGTCTCCTATTCTCACACGCGAAAACAATTGCACATCTTGACCAGAAATATATTTCCACTGTGCCACAGCCAAATTTTTCCCTATATCAAAAGTGCCTTTGACAATCATTTCACTTGCCTTTGAAAGACTCATATTTAGATAAAGGATAAATCATCATTTATAGTAAAAAAAATCAAAAAGAAATACCACTCAAATTATTTAATGTGATAGCATGTTGAAACCCCTTACACCAAAACCATTCTTCAACTAAAGGAACATCTTCCACACGTTTCAACATTTTTTGCAGTTGAAATTGTTCCCATGCTTCTGTGGTTGCGTCAGGATTGTATAGTGTCAATAATGAGAACAATGCAGCCGAACGAATACAATGAATCATTAACTGTTCCAAATTTTCGGCACCTTCTTCAATACAATACTGTAATCCTTCAAACCATTGTTGACGAGCAGCATATTCGGCACTTTCTGTTGCTCCATACCAATCAACAAATCTTTTCCATTTGTAAATATCACGGTTATGTGCCATAAATATACCCAAATCGAATGGTACTGGTTCTATTTCCCATAAATATTCAAATAAATCATTTGACAAATCGTAAAATTCTACAATTGACCATATTTTACGTGGTTTAATAATGCAATGGTTATGCATCCAGTCAATATCATTTCTCAATATTGCATTGGTCACATTATCATGATATTTCTTTAGGAGTTTTTTATCACATAGAATAGACTCTTTAACGCATAATGGTAAAGAATCACCTTTCCATTCATTAGAATTCAACCACATTTCAATCCATTTATCAATATACGATTGAATACCTAAAAAATCAGCAACTTCTAACGAACTGATTGACATTTGTCCATCTAATATCCGTTGTTGTTCAATTGTTGGACTTATTGTACAGATTTCATTAATACCATCATCATCAATATCCAACATATTATATTATACATATTAACATATATCGTTTATATGTTTAAAAATAATTATATGTATATCATATGTGTATTTAATCTTTAAAGTATACATCGAATGTATGATATGATATGTCTTGGAAATGTTATGGTAATTCTAATACAAAAATTTTACCGGTTATATCTATGGAAATGAAGGAGAGAATTCGTGAAAAATTATGTAATGAATGTCAAACCATATTGGTTCAACTTCCTAGTGATAAATCATGGGGTCTTATTATTGGTGATGCGGGTAAAGGAATGTTATACGTAGTAAAAGTCAAAGAAAAATCAGAAGCTTTGAAAGCTGGTATCGAAGAGGGCGATTATATTTACAAATTTATCGATGAAAATGTTGATATCCTTCATTCACCCAATTCTTTTGTACAATATGTCGAAGAAATAAAAAGCGATATGAAGAATCGTCAAAAATTACAAATGAAATTGAAGCGAAAAAAGATGTATAGAACGTAAAAAATATTTTAAAATGACCACAAGAATGAAAAAAGCGTATTTAAAGAGAATGTTGATAGGTATATGTCTAATATACCTGACGGGATATGTGTCGACTTAGAAACAACCATAGCTGGTAAAGTTCCGGATGATATCCGTCCATCTGGTCAGAAAAGATATGAAACGCGTATATTAGAAGTCGGAGCTGTGAAATGGAAGCAACCTGAAAAAAATTTTGGTTGTATTGTTAATCCAATTCCAATGGATATTAAATTGAATTCTGTGAATGATTTGTATCAATGGTTGGAATCAATTTATCAGAAACCAGACGCTACTATTAATTTTTGGTCTCGTGTTCTCGTTATGCGTGAAAATGTTTCTTCTGATATGTTTCGTCACAATGAATCGCCTTTAATATGGTTACGTCGAACACCGCGGAATAAGGCTATTGATTTTGTTCATTGGCATAATCATCCTAGTGATGGTCCAAACTTTGTATCGGAGGAAAAGGCTTTGAGGGATTTAATTGTTTTTGGAAATGGTCAGGATTGGTTAGCTCATAATGGTAATTCATTCGATTTTAAAATTTTGGAAGGATGTGCTTTGCGTACTGGGTTGCCAATACCTTCGTCAATTCGTAAATATGATACATTGAAATTGTTTCGTAAAATGATACCTGGATATAAGTCATATTCTCAGCCAAAATTGTATGATAGTATTTTTAGTCAAAAGTATAATGCACATGTTGCAATTGATGATGCTAAAGCTCTGTCGAAAATTTGTCGATATGTTGATGAGAAGAGTACATCGACATCACCTCAAAACGTTTCTGCGCGGAATGTACACGTTTCTGCGCGGAATGTACAGAATATATCAAAGAGGAATGTTCACAATCTCTCTGAGAGGAATGTTCACAATCTCTCTGAGAGGAATGTTCACAATAAAAAAATGAATATGACATTTATTAAAGGTAAAGAAAAACACATTGATGATGAAAAGTTAAATGTCGTTAGAAACACAAATAGACGGAGAAGAATGAATCTTATATTTAAAAAGAATGTAAATGGCCAGTCGAAAAATATATATAATCATTCCATAGTCAAAGTAATGCCTAAAACATTGAGTCAAATTAAAGGGATTGGACCAAAAAGTGTCGCTGCATTAGCTGCAGTTTCTGTAACATCAGTTGCTCAATTGAAACAAAAAATTGAAATACATGGAGAACAGTGGCTTAGGGATAATTTACCATTTGGTGTTAAATGGAGAGAAGTTTCTAGAACGATTATTTAAGTAGGAATAAATATTGTAAATGAAATATACACGTGGTACATTAATATTGATTGCATGGCTTAGCGCACTTCTCTGTATTTTTGTTCCTATAATGACTTTCTTTTGTAATATTGTAATTATTATTACTCTTAGTACTGTCATGATAATAAATATACGTGAAAATTATTTAGAAAATAGGCGCTCAGATGTTGAAGCGATAGCTCTTGAAGAAGTGGAAATGGAAGTTGTTTCTGAAAATGGAACCAAAGTGTAATTATCTACAAAACCTAATAAACGACATTCTTCTAACCATTCTTGAAAACATTCCTTTTTGCAAAAATAAAATTTTCGTTTAAATTGATTTTGATGTATTCTTTCCATGATTAGCCAGTCAGAAATATCTTCTGTGGTATTCACACAAAAATCATTCGTACAATCATAACAAAAATCGAGTGCCGCTGGTGATACTGGAACTTTTTTATTTTCATTTGTTTCACTTTTCGTTGTTGTATATGTAGCAACATTAACCAACGAATTACGCAAACCCGAACAATAATCCAAAAACAGATTCATATAGAACACTCACACAACATTTATATAGTACACACACTCATTACAACAATAGGTAAGTGTCCAGAAATAAAAAGAGAATTTTAATATGAAATATTCATCATAACAATTAAAAGTTGAAAGAGTAATAACACTGCAACTAAAATTTGGTAAGTGTCTAGAAATAAAAAGATACTCATCATAACAATAAAAAGTTCTAAGAGCAATGAATGACACACAATGTCACAGTAACTATCATTTGGTAAGTGTCTAGAAATAAAAAAGATATTCATCATAACAATAAAAAGTTCTAAGAGCAATGACACAGTAACTATCATTTGGTAAGTGTCTAGAAATATAAAGATATTCATCATAACAATAAAAAGTTCTAGCTAAAGTAATAAAAAGTTCTAAGAGCAATGTATAATTTTCGAAATAAAAAGATACTCATCATAACAATAAAAAGTTATAATAGCAATAACACTTGAAAATATTTGGTAAGTGTCTAAAAATAATGGTAAGTGTCTAGAAATATAAAGATACTCATCATAACAATAAAAAGTTCTAGGTTCATAAAGCAATAAAAAGTTCTAAGAACAATAACATATGAAAAATATTTGGTAAGTGTCTAGAATATATAAAGATACTCATCATAACAATAAAATTCTAGGTTCATAAAGCAATAAAAAGTTCTAAGAACAATAACACTTGAAAATATTTGGTGAGTGTCTAGAAATAAAAAGATAAGGTATCTGAATAATATTTCGCTTAATAAAAAAAATAAATTATTTCTACTTCTTATAAATATCCTGTTGTCGTCGATAAAAGTTAAAAAGTCGTTTTCGAGGTTGTTAATCATGCCAAAGTTATCCAAATGTGTTTCTGAAGAATTTAAGGTGTTCAAATGGAAAAAGTGTGCCGTTTGTAAAAAACGTCAGTCGTGGAATGGTGCTACTCGTTGCTGGAATTGTAACTACGTATTTCCTATTAAAATGAAAATAAATGATATGCGCGGAAAGAAGAATAAAGTATGTGCAACAAAATCATGTAGTGTTATGCAACGTAGTAATAATGCAAAAAAATGTTATGTTTGTGGTAATAACGAATTTGTTAGATATAATATATCAGGGATTGTGGGTGGTGGA
>Ga0213866_10000916_pt1 | contig 22792 bp, 14 predicted proteins | sample PICome_11_FD_160079 | JGI IMG/M metagenome (GOLD analysis project Ga0213866, IMG submission 160079) | Coastal seawater microbial communities near Pivers Island, North Carolina, United States - PICO284 | ecosystem: Environmental > Aquatic > Marine > Coastal | place: USA: North Carolina...
CTTGATGTGCTTGTGGTCCGGGCCGATGACCCAGCGGCTGTCTTTTGAAGCGGGCAGGACCTCGGCCTCGATCGCGAACTTGGAGGGGTTGCTGATCGTGACGGCCAGCTCGTCGGCGACCGATCCGTTGTCCTTAATTTCAATCGGGCGATCGAAAGACACGGGCATCGCACGGCCAAGCCGCTCGGCCTCTTCGGAGACCTTGCCGGTAATCGCCTTGGGGTCCATCACCCCGCCGACGGGAATCGCGGAGAACGCGACCTGTTCCTTTCGGACGGTGACGAGGTTGAAATGATGCAGCCAGCCGGCCTTGGGCGACCAGCCGGGCTGACCACCCCCGACGGTGGCGAGGGAGAAGTAGTCGATGCCGTCCTTCGGGTCGTACCGCATGTGGTGGATGTGTCCCGCGAAGACGCCCGAGACATTGCCAGCGGCGACGAGTTCCTGGTGGACCTTGTCCCAGTCGTCGCCGTAGCCGACGTGGCGTTTCTGCTTATCACCCAGCCAGCGCGGATGGTGCAGGAAGAGGAAGATGTGCTCAGCGTCCTTGGCCTTCTTGAGGATGCCTTTCAGCCAATCAAACTGCTCGTCGCTCATGGTCTGTGCGCTGGGCTGCTTGAAGTTTTTGGCCTTGGTCTTGGGGTCGCCCTCGTCGGTGTAAAGGGTGATGAAGAAGCAGTTCTTGTGCTCAAAGGCGTACCACAGGGGGCCGAAGTGCATCTCGTAATTTTTCTCGTGCTCGCCCTCAGGCTTGTTCGGGCCACGCCAATAGATGTCGTGGTTGCCGGCGACGGGGAACCAGGGGCAGACCAACTCACCCATGACCTGCTTGTACTGCTTCATCTGCGGCATCCAGACGTTCTCATCGCTGTAGCCATTGATGAGGTCGCCGACGGTCATGACGAGGTCCGGCTCGATCAGGTTGGTGTCCGCCACCGCTTGGGCCAGCACGTTGATGCCCTTGTGCGGCCCGCCGGTGCGGTCGCCGAAGACGACAAAGGTGAACGCGTCTTCTTCGACAGGCAACTCGAGCTTAGTGGCCTCACGGTTGGTGTGGAAGCGTTCGCCCTCGGCGGGCACCGTCGCGTGATCGGGGTTGTGCTGGTGGGTGTGGTGGTCGTGCGTGAGCGGCGCGATCGCGTCGTCGGCGATAGCATGCTGGGTGGACGCAACAACCAACAGCAGCATCAGGCAGATACGACGAACAGACATGGCAGACCCTTCAATACAGGTATGGTGAAATGAATGATCACTTCTTCTTGCGAAGATCGTAGCAAACGATCTGCCGGTGATCGCGGATGATCAGTCGACCTTCGGAGATGACGATCGGCGACCAGGCATTGTTCTTGTTGCCCTGAGGCTTAAGGGATTCGAACTTGGCGATCAGTTCAAACTTCTCTGGGCTCGGGTTGATCAATAAGAGCTCCCCGGTGTCGCCGTCAAAAGCATAGAGCTTGCCATCGGCCAGCGTCGTCGCGCCGCGGTTGAGGTTCGGCTCGTTCTTGGTGTGCCACTTGAGCTCGCCGTTATTCGGGTCGATGCACGCAAGTCCGCCCTGCTTATTCCGCCCGCGGAGGTTCACATTTTCGTTGATATTCAAGTAAAGATGCTTGTCGTGGTAGATCGCCGGATGGACCTGTCCGCCCTCGGGGATGCGGTAACGCTCGACGAATGTGACCGCACCGCCCACAGCCTTGACCTCAAGCAGCACCGACCCGTTCTCGTAGCCGTTGGTCACAAAAACGTACTGCTGCTTTCGGCCGATCACCGTGACCGGTGGGATCGTCACGTGCGGGCCGTCTTTAAACTCATAGACTTTGTGCGACCAGATCGTCTTGCCGGTTTTGATTTCGATGTGATAGACGTGAGTACGGTCTCGGCAGCTGATCCCTCGTACGCCTGCGATCGTGCGCACCACCGGGGTGTGGTGTGTCTGGTTCTGATCGGCGGTGAGCTTCGCTTCGGACTGCCAGACTTCTTTACCCGTCTTCGGATCAACCGCGATCACAACGGGGTCTTCCGGAGCGGTCGGGGTCAGAAGCAGCAGGTCATCAACGATCATCGGCGAGGGGCCGTAGCCAAAGACCTGGATATCATCGGGATACGCCTCCCACATGTTCATGGACCAGTCGGCCTTCTTCGTCTTGCGGTTGATCGCGTGGATGTCGCCCAGGTTGCCCGAGAGGTAGACGTGCGTGTCGGTGACGCAGGGCGTCGATCGTGTGCCGGGGTAATTGACCCGGCCCGGCGATTCGTGTTTGAATTGCCAGAGCGCCTTGCCCGTGTCCAGGTCGATGACACGCAGGATGTCGGCGACGCCGTGCTCCCGGTCGTGGAGGAAGACCTTGCCATCAACGATCGCGGTCCCGGCGAAGCCCACGCCCACATCATGCCGCCAAAGTTCGGGCGGGCCCGCGTCGGGCCAGTCGTCGAGCAAACCCGTCTCGGCCGACACCGCATCCTGCGTCGGGCCCAGGTGCTGGGGCCAGTCCTCCGAGGCAGCGTTCAACGCCGTGCCGAGCGACACCGTGAGGCAGGCGGAGACTATGAAACGCCGGGACTGATGATTCGTCATGGATAATCCTTGGTGCTCGGTGGCTGAAAATTGGTTCTGACAGAGACCTATACCATGCCGACGGGGCCTGCGGTTCGGGGTTTCAGCCCGATCGCCCAATTTGCGGCAATTATTGCAACTCATTCTCATCAACCCTACAATTCCTGCATGCCTACCACCCTGAATGACCAAGAACCCATGCTTACGGACAAGGAACCCAGCGGCGCGGTCCCCCTGACCGACCTGCCCGCAGGCGGTACGGGCCTGGTCATGCGGATCGAAGAAGAAGACCACGCGATGCTCATCCGCCTCAAGACCATGGGCATGCACGAGGGCCGGGTCGTCCGCGTTGTCCGGCGGGGCTCGCGCATCATCGTGAGCTGCGGCGGCACTCGCATCGGGCTCTCCGCCGAGGTCGCCCGCCACGTCCGCGTCGCCCCCACATCGCAATAAACCGGCAGCCGTACTTAAGCCATGACCACGATCCCCCTCGACGTCCAGCAGCCCCACCGCAAGTGGCCCGACAAACGACCCCTGCGCGTCGCGCTCGTCGGCAACCCCAACTGCGGTAAGACCACGCTCTTCAACCGGCTCACCGGCCTGCGTGCCAAGACCAGCAACTTCCCAGGTACCACGCTCGAGCGACGCGCTGCCAAGCTCACGGCAGGCGAGCACAGCATCGAACTGATCGACCTGCCCGGGCTTTACTCCGCCGAGTTCGGCCAATCCGAAGAGCTGCTCGCCGCTGATGCGCTGCACGGCCGACTCAAGGGCATCGAGCGCCCCGACGCCGTCGTCGTCATCGTCGATGCGACCTGCCTGTCGCGCCACCTGTACCTCGCAAGTGAAGTGCGCGAGATGGGTGTGCCCATGGTCGTCGCGCTGAACATGATGGACGAGGCACGCAAGCAGGGCCTGACCATCTGCCTTGAGACACTTGGTAAAGAGCTGGACGCGAGCGTGATCCCGATCAGCGGGCGCACGGGCGAAGGCGTCGATGCGTTGCGCGATGCGATCGCGGACGACCTGGCCGGCGACGAAACGATCCACGCCCAGCGCGCGGCCGGCATGACCGAGCGCATCGCGTGCACATCGTGTTCGAGCTGCCCGCACACCAACCGCCACACCTGGGCCTGCGGCGTCGGTGAGGCGGCGGGCGAGCAGGTCTCCGAGGCTGCCGAGCGACGCACCGAGTCGGCCGACCGCGTGCTGACTCATCCGCTCACGGGTCTCTTGACCTTCGGCGTGATCATGTACGCCCTGTTTTTCCTTATTTTTAAGGCCGCGACGTACCCGATGGACTGGATCGACATGGCCTTCGGCTCGCTGGGCGAGTGGGCGGCAACCGTCCTGCCCGAAGGCCTGTTCGCCAGCTTCATCGTGGACGGCATCATCGGCGGGCTGGGCGGGGTCGTCATCTTCCTGCCGCAGATCTGCATCCTGTTTTTCGTACTCACGCTGCTCGAAGACACCGGGTACCTCGCTCGCGCCGCGTTCGTCATGGACCGGATCATGAACTGGGTCGGCCTACCTGGCAAAGCCTTCATCCCCATGCTCTCGGCCCACGCGTGTGCGATCCCCGCGATCATGTCCACCAAGGTCATCGAGTCCCGGCGTGACCGGCTGATCACCATCCTCGTCATCCCGCTGATGACCTGCTCGGCAAGACTGCCGGTCTATGCGATGGTCGCGGCGATGGCGGGCATGCTGCTGTACCCCGACGAGGCACAGGGCTGGGAGCGCGGCATGCTCGGCGCGGGCCTGTTCTTCGGCGCGTACACACTCGGCATCCTTGCGGCGATGCTCGCATCGTTCATCCTCGGCAAGACTATTCTCAAGGGCAAGCCGCAGGAACTCGTCCTCGAACTGCCGCCCTACCGCTGGCCAAGCTTACGTGTCGCGCTGATGACCGTCTGGGACCGCGGGGTCGTGTTCCTCAAGCAGGCCGGCACAGTAATCCTGCTGTTATCGATCATGATCTGGGCTGCGATGACGTTCCCGCAGCTCGACCGGGCGGACATGGACAAGCCCCTTGAAGTCACGCACGGCAAGGACGCGGTGACCTGGGACGGCTACCGCGCCGAGCTTGAAGCAGCCCAAGCGGCGGGCGACGAAGAAGCGATTGAAGCGGTCACCGCTGAGATGGACCACATGTACGCCCGTTACGCGACAGAGCACTCCATCGGTGGACGCCTCGGCAAAACCGTCGAGCCCGTCTTCGAGCCCCTGGGCTTTGACTGGCGGATCGATATCGGCGTCGTCGCCTCGTTCGCCGCGCGCGAGGTCGTCGTCTCGACGCTGGCCATCACCGCGGGCATCGGCGAAGAAGGCGCGGAAGACGAAGGCCTGCTCAGCGCGACGCTCGGATCGATGACCCGGCCCGACGGATCCAAGCTCTTCGATGTCCCCACGCTGCTGTCGCTGCTGGTCTTCTTCGTGCTCGCGATGCAGTGCCTGCCGACCCAGGCGGTCACCAAACGCGAGACCGGCAGCTGGAAGTGGGCCGTCCTGCAGTTCGGCTACATGACGGTCATGGCCTACGTGGCGGCGCTGATCACCTACCAGGTCGCCTCGGCGTTGGTCTAAATGCTTACCGATTCCTTGCGGCCACCCGTTATCATCGGGCCATGCCAAGCAAAGACGACCACCAGGCCCTGCTCGACCGACTGACCCAGACGATCCGCGATCTCGGCGCCGACCCCGACCACCTGCGCGGCAAGGTCCTGCGTGAGCTGATGCACACCACGACCAAGCTCGCGAAAGACGAGGTCGAGTTGGGCGAGCTCAAGCTGCTCTCGCGATCGCTTAAAGAACTTCGCTACGCGCTGAAGGTCTTCCACCCGTACAAAGACATCCGCAAGGTCAGCATCTTTGGCAGCGCGCGTACCCCGACCGATCACCCCGACTACCTCGCCGCTGTAGACTTCGCGCGGGAGATGGCATCACACGAGTGGATGGTCATCACCGGCGCGGGCGACGGCATCATGCGGGCCGGCCACGATGGTGCCGAGCGTAAGGCCTCCTTCGGTGTCTCGATCAACCTTCCCTTCGAAACGAGCGCCAACGACATCATCGCCGGCGACAGCAAGCTGATCACCTTCCGCTACTTCTTCACCCGCAAGCTGATGTTCATGTGGATGAGTAGCGCCGTCGCGCTGTTCCCCGGGGGCTTTGGCACACAGGACGAAGGGTTCGAGGCGCTCACACTCATCCAGACCGGGAAGGCCCCCATCCTGCCGATCGTCTGCGTCGATGCGCCAGGCGGGGACTACTGGAAACACTGGGACAACTACGTCCAGAAATCTCTGCTTGAAAAAGGATGGATCAGCGAGGACGACCTGAACCTCTACAAGCTCTTTGACGACCCCGCCGCCGCGGCCGAACACGTCCGGCAGTTCTACCGCAACTACCACTCCGCCCGCTTCGTCCGCGACGTCCAGGTGCTGCGCATCCATCGCCCGCTGACGGACGCACAACTGGATCAGCTCAACGACGCATTCCCCGTGCTCATCAAGGCAGGCAGGATTACACAAACGGGCCCGCTCAAGGAAGAACGCGGCCTACTGCCCGACCTCACCCGCCTGCAATTCAGCAGCACCAAAAAAGACTACGGCACGCTGCGGAAGCTGATCGACACGGTCAACGAGATGGACGCAGCGAACGCTAACGCGTGAATCCTGCGCGGCAGAGCCGCGACGCTTCATCACATTCAAACATACCAACTATATGAAGCGACGCGGCTCTACCGCGCATCGCGCTACACATCTTTCCCAACCGGCTTCTCACCCGAGAGCATGTCGGCGAGTTTCTCGCGGTTGGTTTTTTCGACCGGTGCTTCTTTGGGCGCATCGTCGGTCTCGGGCAGCTCGACGTTGTACGTGGTCGCCGATGCCTGTTCGGTGGGTTGCGGCGGGCCGATCTCAGGGCGGAAGGGGTTGGCCTCGGGCGCAGGTGTTGAGGCTTGAGGCTCGGCCTCTTCGCCCTGTTCGGACGCGACCTTGTTCAGGACGTCCTTGCTGACGTCGCCGCCGGCGGAGATCTGGTCGAACTGGACGCGGACGCGTTTGGAAACGCCGCGCTCCTGCATCGTGATGCCGTAGAGCGCGTCGCAGCCCTGCATGGTGCGCTTGTGGTGGGTGATGACGATGAAGTGGCTGACATCCAGGAAGCTGTGGATGATCGAGACGAATCGCTCGACGTTCGCTTCATCCAGCGCGGCATCGACTTCGTCGAGGATCGCGTAGGGCGATGGGCGTGATTTGAAGATAGCCATGAGCAGCGCGATCGCGGTCATGGTTTTTTCGCCGCCGGAGAGTTGCGAGAGCGCGCGGGGTTCTTTTCCGGGGGGCTTGGCGGTGATCTCGATGCCGGACTCGAGCACATCGATATTGCCGTCCTCGCCCGGCTGGAGGAAGACGTCCGCCTTGCCGCCGCCGAAGAGCCGACGGAACAAGCCCTGGGAACCAGCGAAATTTTCGCGGACCTCGTGGAAGGTCTTTTCGAAGCGGGTGCGGGAGTCGTTGTTGATCTGCTCGATGAGCTGGCGGAGCTGACGCTCGGCCTCTTCGATGTCCTTGACCTGATCGGCGAGCTCGTCCTGCTTGTCTTCGAGCTGGTTCTCTTCGTCGATCGCACCGAGGTTGACGTTGCCCAGGCGTGCGATCTTGCCCTTGAGCTCTTCGATCGTGTCGGCGGTGAGCTGCCAGTCGATGTCGAAGGGGTTGGGGGCGGGGGCGGGGGCATCTTCTTCGGTATCAGAGCCGTCCGCTAAAACGGACTCGGCCGGGGCGGATTGGATTTCGTTGTATCGCTCGACAAGATTGATGTCGAGCTGTTCGTGCGTGCGTTCTTTGACGGCGTCGGCCTTGACCTCGTGCTCGCGTTGGCTCATCTCGAGCTTGTGCACAGCGGATTCAAGCCGGGCGGTGTCGGCGCGGTGGGCTTTCACCGCGTCGCGGGTGGACTGCATCGACTCATCGAACTCGGCGAGCGACTGGGTGACAGTCTCGCACTGTACGATGAGCCCCTGCAGCTCGGCATCGAGCGAGGCGGCGGCGTTGGCGGCGGCGTCGCGCTGCTCTTCGAGCTCGGCGATACGCTGGCGGTAGCCGGAGAGCTGCTGCTCAACCTTGGCGTGCTGGCGGGCGACGTCGGCGGCGGCGACCTCGTGCTGACGCGCCGATCGCTGGGCGCTGGAGAGTTGCTCGGCGACCGTGCCTGCGGCGACACGCAGCGTCGTCACTTCCTCGCGTGCGGCTTCGGCCTGCTGGCGCTTCGTCTCGATCTGGGATTCGATCTCGGTGACCGCGTCCTGCTTGCGCTGGGACTCGGCCTCGAGACGCTCCTGTTCCTGCGCGTGGCTGTCACGCTTGTCGGCCGCGTCGCGGAGCTGGGCGTGGATCTGCTCGGCTTCCTCGGCGATGGTCGGTTGCTCTTTTTCCAGCGATTCGATCTGGCCGTTGAGCCCGTCGAGCCTGCTGGTGAGCTCGGCGCGGCTAGCGCCCAGGTCGTAAATCGATTTCTGGAGTCGGCTGGAGACCTCTTCGACATGCGCCGCCTGGCCGGAGAGCGCGCCGAGGGTGTGCTGGTCGGAGGCGATGAGGGCTTCGAGCTCTTGCAGCTCGGCGTGCAGGGACGAAAGCTCGGAGCGGCGAGAGATAAGGCCCGCGGCGCTGCCGGCGTTGACGGGCCCGGCGTGGACTCGGCCGTCGGCGTCGAGCAGCTCGCCGGTCTCGGTGACGAAGCGGTAGCCATCGGGCATCGCGTGACGCAGCAGCATCGCGCTGTCAAGATCGCGGACGATCAGGGTCTGGCCAAGCACGCGCCAGACGACGGGACCTAGCCAGTCGGGGAATCGGACCAGGTCGATGAGCGGCTTGGCTGGCGCGGTGCGGAGCTTGTCGAGCGTGCTGGGCAGCGGCGGCTGATCGATCGCCAGCAAAGTCACGCGGCCTCCGAGCGCCTCGATGACGCCCTTGCCGGTGGTCGAAGAGCAGAGGTCGGCGAGCCGGTCGACGACGAGGGTCTGCTGGTTCTCGCCGAGCGCGGCCTCGATGAGCTTGGCGTGCTGGACGTCGGCCTCGATCAGCTCGGCGAGCATGCCACGCACCAGCGCGAACTGGCCGGGGTCTTCGGCGGCGCGGTCGGCGGCGGCCTGCGCGAGCACGGCCTTGACCGGGTCGCTGATGCCCTCGAGGTTGTCCTGCATCTCCTGCAAGACGCCCTGCCGGGATTGAAGCGAAGAGCGTTTCTCTTTGTGCTCGGCGAGGCGCTCGGTGAGCTGGCCGATCTGCTGGCCGAACTCGCCGGCGAGTTGTTTTTGTGACTCGAGCTGGCCGGACTCCTGACCCAGCAGCGACTCGGCTTCGCCGAGCTTCTCCGTGAGGTCATCGCGGTTGGTGAGCATGGCTTCGAGCTGCTCGGCGATCTGACCGGAGCGGGCATCGAGCTTCTCACGGGTGCTGGTGAGGTTTTCCTGGAACGTGTCCAGCGAGCGGACCTCACTCTGCAGCGACTGGGCACGGCGGAGCATCTGGTTGACGCCCCGCTTCTCGTCTTCGAGCGTCGACTGGGCCTGAGCGACCTCGGCCTGCAGGGTCTGGTAGGTCTGGCGTGCGGACTCAAGGCGGTCCTCGCCGTCGGTTTTCTGCTGCTCGAGCTCGGCGACCTGGCCCTGCAGTTCTTCGAGCTCGGCGGCGTAGCGACGCTTCTTCTCGTCGAGCTCTTCGAGGGCGTCGGCATCGCGCTTGATCTGAAGTTTGACGTCGCCCAGTGTGGACTCAGCGAAAGCGTGCTTCTGTTCCTGCTGCTGCTTGTCGGCTTCTTTCTGGATGCGCTCCTGCTCGAGGCGCTTGAGCTTGTCGGAGATGGCCTGACGCTCGACCTCGGTATCAGCCAGAGCGCTCTCGTGCTTGACGAGTTCACGGGCGGCGGCGGAGCGGTCGGCCTCGGCCTGCTCGAGCTGGTCGTTGACCTCGACAAGTTCGGTGCTGAGCTTGTGGTACTCGGCCAAGGCGTATTGCAGTTGCAACTCGCTGAGCCGGGCCTTGTGCTCTTTGAAGGAGCGGGCGCGGGCGGCCTGCATCTTGACGCTGCGCAGGCGGCGCTCGGTGTCTTCGAGGCGCTGGCGGCAGAGTGCGAGGTTCTGCTCGGTGCGGTCGAGCTTGCGCTCGGCTTCTTTCTTGCGGGCCTTGAACTTGCTAATGCCCGCGGCCTCTTCGAAGATCTGGCGGCGCTCGGCGGCGTTCGCCTCGAGCATGCGGGCGACCTTGCCCTGCTCGATCACGGAGTAGGCATCGGTGCCGATGCCCGTGTCCATGAACAGTTCTTTGATGTCGCGCAGGCGCACGCGCTTGTTGTTGATCAGGTACTCGCTGGTGCCGTCACGGTAGAGCTGGCGGGTGACGGCGACCTCGTCCTGATCGATCTGCAGGACACGGTTGATGGGCGCGGAGAGGGTGGCTGTACCAGACGCTTCGCTTTTCTCAGCGTCGGCATCTGTCTCTGCCGATTCGATCAGCGGGTTTTCGAAGGTGAGGGTGACCGACGCCATGCCCGAGGGCTTGCGGTGGGCGCTGCCGTTGAAGATGACGTCCATCATGGCCGAGCCACGGAGGCTCTTGGGCGACTGATCGCCGAGGACCCATTTGATGGCGTCGACGACGTTGGACTTGCCACAGCCGTTGGGCCCGACGATGCCGACGATGGGCCGATCGAAGGCGATCTCGGTCTTGTCGGCGAACGATTTAAAACCTGCGAGGGTGAGCTTGGCCAGACGCATGTCGCGGCGACCTCCTGTCATTGAGCTTGGCGGGCCCTGATAAGAGCCTGCCGTGATCCTCGCCGCCGACTCCTTCGGCGACGCTTTTTCCCCGCTCCGGGCCCGTCTGAGGCGTTTGAACGCCCGATAAGCCAAAGCACAGGCTCAGACTATATCGTCAGATAGGGGTGTCGTGCTGCGATTTTGGTTCAGTTCTCCGGCCGACTCGAAGTGGCGCCGGGCTCGGGGGTCGGCGCGGGGGCCGTATCCGGGGCGGGCTGGCCGGGTTCAACGGGCGGCGGAGCGGCTTCGGCCTCGAGTTTTTCGAGCTCTTCGGGGGTGATTTCAGGCCGCGGGTCGGTCTGATTGTCCTGCTGAGCCGAGGCGATGCGTTGGGCCAGCGGGCTGAGCCGGGCGTCGAAGGGGGCTGGGATCTGCTTCTGTTCGCTGAGCTGATAGAGGGTGCGGACGACCTGGCTGAAGCTGAGGTCCGGGCCGGTCTGTGTGTTGAAGTTGTCGGTCTTGTACCCGAGGGTGTAGGCCAGCGAGGCGACGGTCGGGGTCACGCGGTAGAGCTTGGGCTCGCGTTGGCCGGCGGGCTGGTACCGCAGGGCCAAGGGCATCGCCAGCTTCGAATCGCGCAGCGCGAGCAGCTCGCCGATGGCGGGGGTGGGCTTGCCCGAGTCGTCTTTGCCGGCCGACTGGACGATGCGGACCATCGCGACAGCCCGCGGCTTTTCGGTCGCTTCGCCGCGATTGGGGACGTTCAGCAACTCAACACCGAAAGCATCCTGCAGCTTCTGGTTGCGGATGTTGAGCAGCATCGTGTTGCCATCTTTGTCGCCCACCTCTACACGCCAGTCCGGCGGGGGAAGCTTCGCGCCCGGTTCTTTCGAAACCGGGGTCAACGACTCGATCATTTTCAGTGTCCCGCATCGGTGGATCGGCACAAAGGCCGAATCGCCCTCGAACCGGCCACTGAGCCCAACAGGAATCGAATTGACCGGCAGGCTCTGAATCAGCAGATCGCCGTCCACCTTGGCGAATACGTTTTTACGCAGCGGGATGTCGTCTCCGAAGATCACGATCGCCAACTCGTCGCCCTGCAGCGCGTAGACCGCGGGGTGTTCGCAGGGGACGCGGTCGATGAAAAACTTGTGGGCCGTCTCGTCGCGGACGGACAGCCGTTGGATCGACTTGTCGCGGACCATAATGAGCGCTTCGTAGGCGCCCAGGCGGACCTCGGGGTCCGGGTCGTTGAGCATCGTGCGGACGTGCTTGCGTGCCTCGATGCTGCGGGTCATAGCCACCAGCGAATTGGCCGCGCGGACGCGCTGCGTCGGATCGCCCTCGGTTGCACGCTGGATCAAGTGCTCAACGCACTTCGGGTCCTGGAGCCAGGCCCCGGCCTCGAGCGCCGCGACACGCACATTGGCGTTCGGGTGTGTGTAGTACCCGCGCAGCACCGGCACCGCGTTCGGGCCCAGGCCCTTCCACGCCAGTGCCACCGCCTCGGCACGCTCATCGGGTGACGCAACCAGCGACTCGCCGAGCGCCTCGGCCTGCGGCTTGGTGAACCCGGACGAGGGGTCAAGGTACATGTGCTCAATCAACGCAAGCAGCAACTCAGGCTGCCTGGCAAAACGGGCCGGCAAGTTGATCTCGACCAGACCCTCGTTCTTCGCGACCGCCGTGGCGAGATTGTCGGTGTCGGCGGCCTCGAAGCGGGCGTTGATGCGCTCAGCGATCGTGTTGGAGACGCGGTAGCTTGGCTGGTTAAGCACGAACTCGACACGCTGCGCCTGGAGCACGGTGCCGCCGTTAACGACGACCGCCTTGCGGAGGAACTCGGTGTTCTGCTCGCCTGCCGACACGACGGGGTTGACGAACAGGTCGCCGTAGGCCGCGCCCTCGGTTTCGGTGAAGATCATCCGGCGGTCGAGCCCGGCGGGTGACAGGCGGGTGGGCCAGAACAATCGCCCGCCGTCAAGCGAGGTCGAGGTCTGATCGATCATCGTCACCAGCACATCGAACTTGCTGCCTTGCGCGGCGCCGGGTGGGATCAGGCCTTCGACCGCGACGACGGACGAGCCGAGGTCGGCCATGACGCGCTCGGGGCCGAACCGCTGGGTGCCGAACTGGACCGAGCCGAGATTGTTGCGGAGCATCTCGTTGACCAGCCAGTCGCGCATGAAGCCGGGGACTTCGTTGGATCCGGTGGCGTTGAGGTCGACGACCATGCCGTAGCCGCCGACATAGCGGGGCTGATTATTGAGGAAGCTGCCGTAGGAGCCGATGGTGCCGCGGAGGTAGCGTGGGCCGGAGAACGTGTTGGCGGCCTCGTTGGCGCCCTGGTTGTCGTACTCCGTCGGGCTGCTACAGCCGGCGAAGACAATCAGGGCAAGCAGCAGCGGGCAGGCCAGCAGCGCCGGCCGCGGAAAGCGGAGGAGGATCGATCGGCGTCGTTTCATCATGGGCGTCACAAAGCAGGCGGGGCGGAAGTAGCCCCTATTGTCGCCTGTAAACAAGCGCGGTCAAGCGCTCTTCTCACGATTTCACTTGAAATATGCGGCGTAAACCGATTGGATGACCCCTGCCCTCAGCATCCGCCCCACCGCTGCTACACTGGCCCCATGGACGCAGACATCGAACGCACCCTGCTCACCGCCGACCAGATCGCCCAAAGGCTCGATGCCCTGGCCGAGCAGATCGCCAGCGACATCGAAGAGGCCACCGGCCTCTCAGACCCCGATCACCCGCACAACACGCTGACGATCATCCCCATCATGACCGGCAGCATCATCTTCGTCGCCGACCTCGTCCGCCGGCTCCCCCTGCGCATGCGTATCTACCCCATGTCCGCCTCGTCCTACCCGGGCACGGCCACGGCTTCGCGCGGCGTCACGCTCAGCGCCGAGGGCAGCCGCGTCCCCGCCGAGCTCGCCGGCCAACACGTGCTGCTGATCGATGACATCCTCGACTCCGGCTCCACGCTGCGTGCCGTCACCACAGAGCTCGAAAAGCGCGGCCCCGCGACGATGCATACCTGTGTGCTGTTGCGGAAACAACGCGACCAGGCCATGAGCTTCCCGATCGATTACGTCGCTTTCGATATCCCGGACGAGTTTGTCGTCGGCTACGGGCTGGACTTCGACGACCAGTACCGCAACCTGCCGCAGATCGTGACGCTGCGTCCCGAGATCGCACAGGCGTGACCGGACGGCCAACGCACGTTACGCTTGACCGCTGACCCATGGCTCAACACCCCGACGACAACACGGACGACCGCGCCAAGCCGCCGACCAAGCACGCCCTCGCCGCCGAAGCGCAAGACGCGACCGACGCCGAGCCCATGCTCGACCGCGCGAGCGCGATGCTACCCGCCCAGCTCCTGCAGCCCGGCGAAATCATCATCCTGTTAGTCAAGCCCAGTCCGTGGTTCATCCTGCTCGTGCCGATGCGTTTCATCGCGATCGTCCTGCTCTGCGCGATGCTTGCCGCCCAGCTGCAGACCCGCGGTTTCAACCTCGGGCTGGACCGCAACGACCTGATCATCGCAACGCTTGCCGTGCTGGGCCTGCGCCTGTTCTGGCAGATGCTCGACTGGCTCAGCCGGGTGTACGTCCTCACCGACCAGCGGATCATCCGCATCAAGGGCGTACTCAACGTGCAGGTGTTCGAGTGCCCGCTTCAGAAAATCCAGCAGACCGACCTGCTGCTGCCGCTGAGCCAGCGCATCTTCTGGCTGGGCACGATCGGTTTCGCCACCGCCGGCACCGCAGTCCACGAAGCCTACTGGCTGATGATCGCCAAGCCGCTGGAGGTACACGCGAAGATCATCGAGACGATGCGCCGCTACCGTCGCTGACGCACGCTCGATGCGTGGCCGTCGAGGCCTTCGGCTTCCGCCATCGCGGCGATGTGCGCGATCGCGCTGGCGGGCATGCCGTTGGGGTAGCCGACGGTGCCGGTGCGCTTCATGAAGGTGTAGCAGCTCACGCCGCTGGTGAATCGCCCGGTCGTATCGGTCGGCAGCGTGTGGCTCGGGCCGGCGTAGTAGTCGCCCGACGCAACGGGTGTGTTGCCCAGGAAGATCTCGCCGCCGTGCTGGATGGTCTGCATGAACGCCTTGGGGTCGGCGACCGCGAGGTTGACGTGCTCGGCGGCGAAAACGTCCGCCCACCTCGCCGCCTCGGCCTCGTCCTTCACCAACACCGCGAATGATGCGTCCTTGAACGACGCCTCGATGGCATCGCGTCGCGCACGCTCGGGCAGTTGCTTGTCGATCGCAGCCGTGATGTTCTCAACGACTGCGCGGTCCCAGGCGATGAGGAAACACTTGCCCGGGTCGTGCTCGGCCTGGGCGATGAGGTCGGCCGCAACCGCGTCGACATCGCAAGAGCTGTCAGCAACGGTGACGATTTCAGAAGCGCCGTAGAACGCGTCGACGCCAACGACACCGTTGACGCGCATTTTCGCCGCCTGCACGACGGGGTGGCCGGGCCCGGCAATGAAGTTGACCGGATCGATCGTTTCCGTTCCATAAGCGAGCGAAGCGACAGCCGGGGGCCCGCCGATGCGGTACACCTTGCTCAGGCCCAGCATGTGCGCAACCGCCAGCGTGATCGGGGAGATATCCTTCGCCTCCTCGCCCGCCTTGCGGTAAGGCGGGGGCGTGACGACGGTGATGTCATCGGGCTTGACGCCCGCGACCATCGCCGGCACCGCGAGCATGATCAGCGAGCTGAACAGCACCGCGCTACCGCCGGGCACCATCAGGCCCACCGGCGTAATCGGGGTCCAACGCAAGCCCAGCTCCGCGCCGGCAATCTCCACCGGTGCGTGATCCGTAGGCTTGATGTGTGACTGGTAGGCCTTGACGTTTTCAATCGCCTGTTCGATTGCGTCTCGCAGTTCGCCGGTAAGTTGCGCGTCTGCTAGAGCGAGTTCTTCTGCTGTCACCCGCATCCGATCGGCAGAAAAATCCGGGTCGGTGAACTGCTGCATGTGCTCGACGATCGCCGCGTCGCCGCGCTCGCGCGTGTCACGGATCAGGTCCGCGGCCAACGTCGCCCACTTCCCGTCCGGGTCGGCAGCGCCGCGCAGAGCAGCAAGCCGGGCGTCAAGCCCCGCGCGGTCGTCTTTATTGGTCGGATCATAGATCGGGAACATCGTCGCCTCGTCTGCCTTGAGAACGCGACAGTTTAGGCGATCCACGCCCGGGCAACCACGGCAGAATCTACGGAAGCTCAACTCAGCATCGCGAGCACGACAAACGAGGCGACCCCCGCGAGGGCCGAAACCGCCGCAAGCTTGCGGTACGGCTTGGCCGCGAACGCCATCACCCCGCCGGTGAGGAATAGCAAGACCAGCCCGACCATCCATACCGCAGCGAACCACTTAAAGATGGTCCCCGCCTTGGCCTTGTGCAGCTGCACGAAATAACGCTGCACATCCGTGTCCTTGATCTTGAATGCCGCAACGAGCGGGTCCGCCGTCGGGTGGAGCTGCACATCACGGACGGCGCCGGTCCACTCGAGGTAAAAAGAGGTGCCCCCCTTCTTCACTGACGCGCTACCGCTGGGCTGGGCGATGCCCTGGCGGTCCAGCTCGTCCTCCGCGAGCTTGACCATCGAGGAGAGCTCGCCATTCAGTGGCGATTCGAGTTGGAGCTCGATGGTCTGGGTGTCGTAGCCGCCCTTGAGGCCCAGGCCGTAGAGCCCGCCGGTGATGGCATACATGATGCCCATCGGCAGGAAGAAGGCGGCGAGAACGGTGTGGATCACGATCAGTTGTTTGCGGTAGCCCATCGGGTTCCTCATCGCTGGGGTCAGGTGTGCGGCAGAAGATACCCGACCACGACGGAGCACCCATGCGGCTGCAAGATGTGCACACCCCTCAACCCCGCCGCTTGACGAACAACCCGCCCTGCCGCGCGACCGCCCCACGGATCTCCAGCATCGTCAGCTCGGTCCTTACCGCTGATGCGTCCAGCCCCGTCCAGTTCACGATCTCATCGAGCGAGCGTGGCGTGTCGAGCACCTCCACGATTACATGACCTTTGCTGCTTGGCTGCGTGGTTCGGGACGAAGGATTGATCTCGCTTACCGCATCGAGCATCGGGGCCTGCTCGCCGATGAGGTCGAGGATGTCCGACACCCCGGTGACCAGCGTGCCCCAGCCGTCTCGGATGATCTGGTGACAGCCCTCGGACTGCGGCGCATCGACTCGGCCGGGTAGGGCCATGAGTTCGCGGCCCTGTTCGTCAACGCATCGCCGCGCGGTGGAGAGTGCGCCGCTGCGCTTGCCCGCCTCGACGACGAGTGTACCGACGCAAAGCCCCGAGACGATCCGATTGCGCCGCAGGAAGTTTTCCGGGCGCGGCCCTGCGGTCATCGGGAACTCGCTGATGACCGCGCCGTATTGCCCGCCGCCATCCACGATTGCTTTGAAGAGATCGACGTGCTCGCTTGGATAGGGCTTGGCCAAACCCGATCCGAGGACCGCGATCGTCCGGCCCGTCCCGGATTGAGCAGCACGCAAGGCTCCGCGGTGCGCCGCGATGTCGATGCCGTACGCCCCGCCGGACACGATCGTGACCCCGCTGCGTGCCAGCGCGTTGGCGATGTGGTCCGCCTGCTCCCGGCCGTAGTGCGAGCACCGACGCGAACCAACAATCGCTAGTGACAACGCATCGCACGGATCGAGCTTCCCCTTGACCCACAACAATGGCGGCGCGGATGGGATCGTCTTCAAGAGCGCCGGGTACGCCGCGTCATCGAGGGACAGCAGCGTCGCGTCATGCTTTGCGATCAGTTCGATTTCGCGCGCCAGTGTGCCGCCGTTGATCGTGTCGTCGATCGCTCGTTTGTGTTTGCCAGCACCTTTCTCGGAGATGCCCTGGATTTCCGCGAACTGCGCGGCGGTTAGCCCGACCGCCTGCTCGACGCCGCCGGCGTGCTCGATGAGGCGCGCAATTAGCGTGGGCCCAAGGCCGGGGGTCAGCGTCAATGTCAGCCAGGCGCGTGTCGCGGGGGTCATGGCCGCAAGTGTAAAGCGGGGGTGTGACAGGTCCTGTCACCTTGACGCCATGTCAACGTAAATCGGGAGGGCGAGGCTCCTGCCGAGCCGAGCGTTGTTGAGCGTTTGCGGCTCGGCAGGAGCCTCGCCCTCCCAAAGTAAAAAGACTCCAGCCCCCTGTGTAGGGGGCTGAAGCCGTAGAGCGTGTTTCGGAGCGCGAACTTAGCTTCGCTCCGTCAAGCGGAGCTAGCACGCCCCGTTCCTACACGAATAACAGTCAGACACTGGATCACCTCTTCTTCCGAAATGCCGGGCATCTTGCCGGGCGGTTTAACCAGCCGTCGCCGACGCGGTTCTGCAGAACGGAATAGCAGAGCGCTCAGCCGCCGGTGAATCCAAGGCCCTCGACGTCTCCGAGGGCCACAACGCCTCTGCAGCGTATGTACACTTCGCCGCAGAGTCGGTCGACTTGCCCGTGCGTCGCCTGGTTCGGGGTTCTCCCGCCTCGCCGCGACGCCGATCTTGCCGACACTTGCATTATCGGCGCGCAAATAAAAAGGTCAAGAGGTTTCTGTCTTAACCTTTGAGAAATTGCAGATTGTGGTGGCCTTAGCGCTTCTTGCCCGTCAGCAGCTTCCATTTGCGCTTGACGAGGTCCTGCAGGTGGTCGACCTCGGTCTGTGCACTGGGTGACCACTTGCACCAGTGGATCTCGACCGAGCACTTGGCCGAGCGCACCTGGTCGCGAATGAAGCGGTTGACCCGGCGGAGTGGGATCTGCTCGATCTGCTTGTCGTGCAGTGGGATCACGAGCATGGGCTGCTCGGGGTCGGGGATGACGTAGGCCATGGCGTCGGGCTTCTCGGCACCGGTCTCATGCGTGCCCTCGAGGACGTACTCGATGCACCACTGCCAGCCCTGGCCCAACCAGAGGATCCGGCGTTCGATGCCTTCGTAGTCCTCGATAATGCCCAGAATCGTGTTCAGGGCCTTGTAATGGGCTTCCTTGGGCTTGATCGGGTCGATCAGCTGCTCAAAGGTGGGCTCGTTCCAGCGGTCCTGCCAGGGCAGGCGGGTGGGGTAGGCGGTCTTGCTCATGACTGAAGGGTCTTTTCGGGGGTGGGGCCCGGGGGAAAAGCCAAGTGGGGCGAATCCGCGATTATACCCCAATAAGGCCATAAATGCAACGCAACTTACCAGACGGGCCAGCCCACTGCCCGCCCCTGATCGCCCGTGATCGCGGTTCGACTCGCTAAGCCCGGCCTCGGTTTGGGCGGTAAGATGTCCGTCTTACCGATTGGGAGACCATGATGACGAGCAACCCACAGGCCGCATCCATGAACGATACGAATTTTGACCCCAGCGGATCTGTGATCCTGGTGGTAGATGACAACGAGCAGAACGTCGAGCTGCTGCAGGCTTATCTGGAGTCGATGCCGGTGGAGGTCCACGCGGCGTATGACGGCGTGCAGGCCTTGGACATGATTAACGAGGGCGGGCTGAAGCCTGACCTGGTGATGCTGGACGTCATGATGCCGAAGATGTCCGGCTTTGAGGTCTGTCGCAAGCTCAAGGCGAATGCCGTGACGGCGGATGTCCCGGTCATGATGGTCACGGCCCTGAACGAGCTGGGCGACATCGAGCGCGGCGTCGAAGCAGGGACAGATGAGTTCCTCAGCAAGCCGGTCAACAAGCTCGAACTGCTGACACGGGTCAAGTCCTTATTAAGAAGCGCCAAGCTACGCCAGCAGGGTGACGACAAGGACGCGTACATCCGCGACCTGGAGCGTATGCTCGGCCGGGATGATGCCAAGCCCGAGGGCTGAGGCTTACGCGCCTGCTTTTTCATTTCCATATAGGTGGCCGATCGCATCAATTGCGATGGGGTTGCTGTTGTATCTGAAGGGTTTCGAGGGCAGTCTGTGCGTTATCGGGTGTTCAGGTTTTCCGTGTGTGCGGTCTGCGCGGGCTGTGCGCCCGGCAAAACGGGTCGGGGCAACAAAACAAGACGTGCGGGCTGGACACAGATGGATTCGGTGTCGATGGATCATGCGGCTGATAGGTGTGTTGCCTACCAGCTCGTGGAGCCAAGGCCCTCGCCAGCTCCCAACCCGCCCAGGGGGAGGGCCGCGTCAGCAAGGCGCACAGGAATGACGGAAGTACCGGCCTGTCGCCGGCCCTAACGCAACGGAGGTAAGAGATGAGCCGTATTAACAACAACATCAACTCCCTGATCGCTCAGCGCGTGACGGGCCAACAGAACGCTGCCCTAAGCAAATCGCTTGAGCGGCTGTCCACCGGTCTGCGGATCAACCGCGGCAGCGACGACCCCGCCGGCCTGATCGCCAGCGAGGTGCTGCGTGGTGAGAAAGCCGCGATCACTGCGGCCATCGGCAACGCCGAGCGTGCAGAGCAGTTTGTCGCCACCGCAGAGGGCGGCCTGCAGGAAATCAGCGCCCTGCTCACCGAGGTCCAGTCGCTCGTCGGCCAGTCTGCCAACGAAGCGGGCCTTTCCACCGATGAAAAAGAAGCGAACCAGCTGCAGATCGACAACATCCTGTCGACCATCGACCGCATCGCTTCCACCACCAGTTTCCAAGGCACCAAGCTGCTCAACGGCAACTTCGACTTCCAGGTCTCTGGCGTCGCCGGCACCGTCGACGATCTGAAGATCAAAGACGCTAAGATCGGGTCGTCCAACGTCGCCATCCAGGCGCTGGTCACCCAATCCGCACAGAACGCCGGCCTGTTCCTCTCCCTCGGGGCAACGAGCCTGGATCTGGCAAGCTCCGTTTCCGCCTTCGTCTTCGAGCTGGGCGGCTCGGAAGGTACACGTGAGTTCAGCTTCGGCTCCGGTGCAACGCTCGCGAGCATCGCGACGCAGATCAACACCTTTAAGGACGTCACCGGGGTCTCGGCGGTTGCCTCGGGCAACTACGTCGAACTCAAGTCGACTGAATTCGGTGGAGATGAATTCGTCTCCTTCAACATCAGTAACCGTGGCGGCCAGGCCGGCGGCGTCGTCACGATGTGCGGCCTGGATCAGGACCTGATCGGTGCGACCGCGACGAACTTCACTGCGGTCACCGCGGCGGTCCGTGACGATGGACAGGACATCGCCGGCACGATCAACGGCATCGCAGCACGCGGCCAGGGCAAGGTCCTCAGTGTTGCCAGCGACGCACTCTCGGCCGAGGTCAAGCTGACCACCGCAGGTGCACAGGCCGCGGGCACCATCTCTGTCGCCACGATCACCGATGGCGGTGCCGAGTTCAACCTCGGTGCGGAAGTGAACCTCAACAACCAGGTCCGTCTGGGCCTGAGCAGTACCGCTGCTCGCGACCTGGGCAACTACAACGACGGCACGCTGACCTACTTCCTGGACGACCTGGGCTCGTCCGGCGACCTGAACGTGGTCGACGGCGACCTGACCAAGGCACAGTCGGTCATCAACCAGGCCGTCAACGATGTCTCGGGCATGCGTGGCCGACTGGGCGCGTTCCAGAAGAATGTCGTCGGCTCGACGATTAACTCACTGGGCGTCGCATTCGAGAACATCTCGGCCGCCGAATCCGCGATCCGAGACACTGACTTTGCCGAAGCCACCGCCGAACTGGCCCGCAACCAGGTGCTTGTCGCCGCGGCCAACCAGGTGCTGAGCATCGCCAATAGCCAGAACCAGCAGGCCCTCTCGCTGCTCTAAAACTGAAAAGATCCATTCCGGGTTCCGGGTGTGAGTTCAAACCCCCTGCCGCAAGGCGGGGGTTTTTTCATGCGCGAAGCTTATTCACGTCCGGATAACCGGGGTTAAAAGTGTGAGTTTTGGGCGGATGAACGGGTTTTGCGCGGTCTTTCCGGTTTTTTTACGGGTAATGAGTGTGCAGCGCTTAAGGCGGGTGCCGGTTGTGACGATTCTGCGGACGGGCCGATGGATGGCCCCGGGCAAATGAACGGCGCTGCTTCCGATAAGTGGTGTCCAAGCCCGAGGTGGCGGATAACCGTTTCCGACACCGAAAAAGCTCAGGCAGCCAGCCGGGGTCATGCGGGATGCATGATCCGGTTGCAGGACTCAACTCCGCGGTTCGAGTCGTGCAAGCCAACTGGACCGCCCCGCTTCGGCAAAGGAAGGCCGACGGGCAACGGGACAGAAGGACAGGCCGGTGAGCAAAACCTGGTTGCTCGGGATGTTACCGAGCAGCCGACAACGCATCGTGATCGGATCGGAGATCCACCAGGACCTGTGGCAGGAAGCCATACACCCGACGACGTGACACTCAACCATGTGATCACGGAGGACCCACACCATGAGTCGCATCAACACAAATGTTCAGTCCCTGATTGGCCAGCGAGTACTTGGCCAAAACAACCGCACCCTTAACACCTCGCTCGAGAGGCTGTCCACCGGCCTGCGGATCAACCGCGGTAAGGACGACCCGGCCGGCCTCATTGCCAGCGAGAACCTCCGAAGCGAAAAGGCCGCCATCAGCGCCGCGATCGGCAACGCCGAACGTGCTGACCAGGTCGTCAACATCGCTGAAGGCGGTCTGCAGGAGATCAACTCCCTGCTGATCGAAGTCCAGTCGCTGGTCGGTCAGTCCGCCAACGACGCGGGCCTCTCCGCCGACGAAAAGAAGGCGAACCAGCTCCAGATCGACTCGATCCTACAGACGATCGACCGTATCGCTTCTTCGACCTCCTTCCAAGGCACCAAGCTACTCAACGGTTCGTACGACTTCACCACTTCTGGTGTCGCCGCGACCGTCGCCGACTACCAGGTCAATGGCGCCAAGCTCGCCTTTGGTGAGAACCGCGATGTGGACGTGCTGGTCACCCAGTCCGCCCAACACGGATCGCTGTTCCTCTCCGTTGGAACCTCCCTGGACCTCGCGTCCGCAACAAGCTCGTTCACCTTCGAGCTCGGCGGCACGCTGGGTATCCGCGAGTTCACCTTCGGTTCGGGCACCGCTGTGGCCGACATCGCCGCGAGCATCAACACGTTCTCCGACGTGACCGGTGTCTCGGCTGTCGCCTCGGGCGTCTACGTCGAACTGAAGTCCGAAGAGTTCGGCTCCGAAGAGTTCGTCTCATTCAAGATCACTAACCTCGGCGGCCTGACCGGCGGCGTCGGCACCAACTCCACCACCGGTGAGGATGTGCTCGGCTCCACTGCCGCCTTCTCAGCGACCACCGATATCCGTGACGCAGGTCAGGATGTGGGAGCGGTCATCAACGGCGTCTCCGCTGTCTCCGACGGCACAACCGCCCGTATCAACACCGACTTCCTCGATGTCGAAGTCGAACTCACCACCGCAGGTTCACAGTCCCTGGGCGCGATCAGTGCCCTGACCATCACCGGCGGTGGCGCTCAGTTCAACCTCGGACCGAACGTCGACATCCTCAATCAGGTCTCCCTGGGCGTCTCCAACGTTGCGGCACGCAACCTCGGCACGCTCAGCAAC
>Ga0213866_10000917_pt1 | contig 22739 bp, 21 predicted proteins | sample PICome_11_FD_160079 | JGI IMG/M metagenome (GOLD analysis project Ga0213866, IMG submission 160079) | Coastal seawater microbial communities near Pivers Island, North Carolina, United States - PICO284 | ecosystem: Environmental > Aquatic > Marine > Coastal | place: USA: North Carolina...
CCCGCGAAGCTGCGACCGGGCATCGGCTTTATAAGGTGGTTCAGCACGCTGGTGGCGATCCACAGAACGTTCGTGGCGAACATGTCATGGGCGCTGCGCTCGAGGGCGACACCGAGGCCCTTGCCGTTATCGACGATTTTGGCCGTTGGGTAGCCCTCGGTCTGTCGAATCTTACGAACGCCTTCGATCCTGAGATGTTCGTGCTCGGCGGCGGCCTCGCAGCGGGATCCGAGCTCTATCTGGAGCCGATTAGCCGCTGGTACCGAGAGCTGTTATATCAGCCGCACCTCCGTCCGCTCCCGCGGATTGAGTTCGCCCAGTGGGGGCCGCTGGCCGGCGCCGTTGGCGCAGCCCTGCTCCCAGCGATCCACGACGCCAGCACCTAGGTTGGCGCCAGGTTTCAGCGTCAGAGCGCGCCCTGCGATCGGCTTGGATCTCGGTCAACACTTCGATATGCCCGCCGACGCTAAAGTTCTGCAAGTGTTGGAGGGTTCGAGCGCCGTGCAGACCTTGAAGAAGTGCTCGACTCTGGCGATGAGAGTTACTTCGAGGACATCGAGGTCTAGAGCGCTTTATGTATGGCGCCGCTCTAATGTTCGTTACGGGACCGGCTAGCGAAGCAGTTGACCGACCAAAACACAGACCGAAGCGACGGATTGCTCACGAGCTACGTCCGCTCGGTCAGGTCCTGCACCCAAATTCCGGCATCGCTCAAGAGGGTTTCGGTGTCGGAGTGAAGACGCGACGGCGGTGGCATTCAATTTTGAGCTGGTCCGACCCGCATCGTGACCGCTCTCGTCCTTGTTGATCCTCTCGCACGCGGTCTCGATCGGGCCGGAGAAGCCGCCGTTAAGCCAGGGGCAGTCCCGCGAAGACGACGAGATGCGTCCCCGCTCCGGCACCACGCCTGGGTACCGTGGTGAAGCATGGACTTCAGGCGCATCAACAACCTGCCCCCGTACGTGTTCTCGATCATCAACAACCTGAAGATCGAGGCTCGTCAGACGGGCTCAGATGTGATTGATCTCGGGTTCGGTAACCCCGACATGCCGTCGCCTCAGATCGCCGTCGACAAGCTCACCGAAGCGGCTCACAACTCGCGCAATCACCGGTATTCGCTCAGCCGGGGTCTGCCGAAGCTACGAGAGGCGATCGCTGGCTACTACGAGAACAAATGGGGTGTCACCCTTGACCCGGAACTCCAGATCACCAACACGATCGGGGCGAAAGAGGGCTTCAGCCACTTGATGTGGGTGCTGCTCGAACAAGGTGATGCCGCCATCGTGCCCACCCCGAGCTACCCGATCCACATCTATGGTCCCTTATTTGCAGGTGCCGACCTCCGCCAGGTTCCCATGAAGTTCTTGGCCGACCCTACGGCCCGGGACACCTTCACCGACGACTTCATGGACTCGCTGCACACCGCTTACGACGTCGGTTGGCCGAAGCCTCGCGTGCTGGTTATGTCGTTCCCGCACAATCCGACCGGCGCTACCGTCGACCTTGACTTCATGCAGCAGGTCGTCGATTTCTGCCGCGAGCGCAACATGATTGTCGTGAACGACTTCGCCTATGCCGATGTCGGATTCGATGGACATCAGCCACCCAGCATCCTGCAGGCTGAGGGTGCGATGGAGTGCGCAGTCGAGTTGTACTCGATGACCAAGTCGTTCCAAATGGCCGGCTGGCGCTCAGCGTTCCTGCTCGGCAACACTGAGGTCGTTCAGGCGCTCGTCAAGATCAAGAGCTACCTCGACTACGGCATGTTCCAGCCGGTTCAGATCGCCGCGACCGTCACCATCAACGAAGCCCCAGAGTTCCCAGACCAGGTTCGCGAGGTCTACGAGTCGCGCTGCGACACGCTCATCGATGGTCTCCACCGCATCGGCTGGGACATCCCGAAGCCGGGCGGTTCGATGTTTGTCTGGGCGCCGATTCCCGAGCCGTACGCCGAAATGGACTCGGTCGAGTTCTGTTCGCACGTGGTGCGCGAGGCCGATGTGGCGCTGTCACCGGGTGTCGGCTTCGGCCCGGGTGGTGAGGGCTTCTGCCGGTTCGCATTGATCGAGAACGAGATGCGCACCAACCAGGCAATCCGCAACCTGAAGCGCGGTCTGCCTAAGCTCGGCTGAGTTCACACGCGGGAAACCCGTAGGTCACGTTCGAGACCTACCCTCTGGAAGCGTGATGGCGACCGCCTCGACCCAGGCGCCCGACGGCGACGGTGTGTCGCCGGTACAGGTTGTCGTTCGACTGTGGTTGCCTGATCGACCCGGTGCGCTCGGACTGGTCGCTAGCCGTATCGGCGCTGCTCGCGGAGATGTAATTGGTATCGACGTTCTCGAGCGCGATGCTGACCGTGTGGTCGACGAGCTCACCGTCGTGTTGCCTGACCAGATTCTGATGGATCTGATGGTCAGTGAGATCACTGCTGTTGATGGCGTATCCGTCGAGCACGTTCGCATCATTGAGCCGACACGGGTCGATCTGAGCCTTGCGACCCTCGTAGCCGCCTGCGCCATCGCCGAGACGGCCGTCGACGCTCGGACCGCTGCACTGGTTAACGCCGCGATGGCGGCACTCGAAGCCGACTGGGCGGTGCTCCATGACGGTGTGAAGGTGCTTGCACAGCGCTCGATCGATGATGGCGACGCGCATATTGATGGATCATGGATCGCAGCGTTCGTTGCTGGAAGCGAGCACCTGGACGGCCGCAACGTCGATGGCCCGAGCGATCTGGTGTGGTCACGGCTCCATGGTCGGGGGCTCACGCTGCTCGCTGGGCGCAACGGCCGTCCGATCCACGCACGCGAACGAGAGCGTCTCGACCTGCTCGCTCGCCTTGCTGATGCGCTGATTTAACGGTTCGTTACGTCGTGGCCCAGCCCTTCGACCGTTCGACTGCGCGGAGCCAGTCGGCATGGCCGGCTTCGGCGGCGGAGCGATCGTCGACCGGGGAGAAGCTTGCATCGAGAATCCAGGCATCAGCGACCGCATCAGTCGAGTCCCACACGCCTTCGGCCAGGCCGGCGAGAAATGCTGCGCCGAGTGCCGTGGTCTCCTGATCGACCGGTCGGTCGACGACGGCATCGAGCTGGTCAGCTTGGAACTGGCAGAGCAGGTTCATGACTGAGGCGCCGCCGTCAACTCGGAGGTCGGTGATCTGCGTGCCGCTTGCGGTAACCATCGTGTCGATCACGTCGCGCACTTGATACGCCATGGATTCGACTACGGCTCGAGCGATGTGTGCCCGGGTCGTACCTCGCGTCAGCCCGACGATTGCTCCGCGTGCGTACGGGTCCCAGTGTGGTGCACCGAGTCCGGCAAAAGCCGGCACGACGTACACGCCGCCCGTGTCACACACCGACTCGGCGAGCGGCCCGGTCTCGGCAGCATCATCGATGATCTGTAATCCGTCGCGCAACCATTGGATCGCAGCGCCAGTAACGAACACAGCACCTTCGTAGGCGTAGTGCGTTGTGCCGTCGCCGAGAGTCCAGGCGACGGTGGTGAGCATCCCCTCGGCTGGTTCAGGGCACTGGTCGCCGACGTTGAGGAGGATAAACGACCCAGTGCCGTAGGTGTTCTTCGCCATACCGGGCTCGATGCAAGCCTGGCCGAATAGCGCCGCCTGCTGGTCGCCAGCAACACCACTGATCGGGATGCCAGGAGGAACCCCGAGCTCAGCCGAAGTGAGGCCTATTCGGCCACTCGAGGGAACGATTTCGGGCAGCCTGTCAATTGGGACGCCGAGAAGGTCTCCGAGGTCTGGATCCCACGTGCGGGTGCGGATGTCACAGAGCATCGTACGACTTGCGTTCGTGATGTCGGTGGCGAATCGCTCGCCGCCGGTCAAGTTCCAAATGAGCCAGGCATCGATGGTGCCGAGAGCGAGGTTGTCGTCGACCGGGATCTCGCGGTTAGCGAGGAGCCAGCCGAACTTGGTGCCCGAGAAGTACGGGTCGAGTACCAGTCCAGTGCGTTCACGGACAAGGGGAAGATGGCCATCGGCCTGGAGCTGATCGCAGATGCCGGCGGTGCGGCGGTCCTGCCACACGATGGCAGTGCCGTACGGCTCGCCCGTCGTGCGGTTCCAGGCGAGTACGGTCTCGCGCTGATTAGTGATGCCAATTGCGTGGACGCGTTCGCGTCCAACCCGGGCGACCACTTCGTTCAGCGTTATCACGACCGCATCCCAGATTTCGTTGGCATCGTGCTCGACCCACCCGGGCTCGGGGTAGAACTGGGAGAACTCGCGATACGACGCAACGACGGGGGAGTCGTCGGTGAAGACCGCTCGACTCCGGACACCAGTCGTACCGGCGTCGATAGCGATCACACAGGGCGCAGTGGAAGACGTCACGGCCGGATGGTAGACCGCGACCGCACGGTAAGTCGGATCAACGTTTGCTGCGGTTGGACTTCGTGCCCGGTCGCCCGCGCCCCGTCGAGGTGCGGCTTGTCGGGGCCGGACGGCTACGCGGCCGATCACTGCTCTCTGATGACGACGAATTCGTTTCACTTGACGACGAGACTGTGGATCGTTCGGAGCGGAGCTCCTTCATCGTTTTCCGGGTGTATCCAAACTTTGCGAGGACGTAACCGAACCCGAGGTAAAGCGGTCCACTGAGCAGCAGGCCGGCGACGGCCCCCGTGAAGCTGTCACGGAATACCAAGGCAAACAGGACTGCCATAATGCCGACATAAACCAGCCAGTCGCGCACGAGACGCTGCCACGGAACCGGTCGAGAGCTGTCCCACGCCATGGGGTCCAGTCAATCGGCGTTCGGGGCATGTGCGGTCGGCCCGATGCAGCCGTAGCGTAGTAACGCGTGCGTGTCGGGGTTCTCACAGGCGGAGGCGACTGCCCGGGCCTCAACGCGGTTATCCGAGCAGCAGTTCGTAAAGGTGAGCGTCATTACGGTGACGAATTGATCGGCTTCCTTGACGCGTGGGACGGCGTTCGCGATAGGCGGACCACGCCGCTCACGATCGAAACCATGCGCGGTTCGCTTCCACGAGGCGGCACGGTGCTCGGTACGCGGCGCGGCAGCCCCTTCGACATGCCCGACGGAGTCGCCCGCGTCGAACAGACCATTTCCGATCTTGGCCTTGACGCAATGATCATTATCGGTGGCAACGGCAGCCTCTCGATCGCCTGTCGGCTTTGGACCGACTGCGGCTTGCCGATCGTGGGCGTTCCGAAGACGATCGACAATGACATTGAGGGCACCGACGTCACCTTCGGCTTCAACACGGCCGTCCAGATAGCGACCGATGCCATCGATCGTCTTCACACCACGGCTGAGAGCCACGATCGGGTGATGGTCGTCGAGGTCATGGGCCGCCACACTGGCTGGATCGCCACCCATGCTGGCATCGCAGGCGGTGCGACTGCGGTGGTGATCCCCGAGCGTCCGTTCGACATCGACGAGCTGTGCGAGCGCTTGTCGCGGCGCCATAGCCGCGGGCGCTACGCCTCGATCGTGGTCGTCGCTGAGGGAGCGGAACCCAAGCCGGGCACCCTTGAGATGGAAGAAAAGACCTACGACCGGTTCGGTCACGTCGTGCTCGGCGGTGTCGCCAACCGCATCGCCCATGCGATCGCCGGACGCACCGGCTTCGAGACTCGCGTGGTTCAACTCGGTCACGTGCAGCGTGGCGGCACGCCAACCGCTTACGACCGAGTGCTTTCTACCCGATTCGGCGTCGCCGCTATCGACGCCGTGCACGAAAAGCGATGGGGAAAGATGTCGGTGCTACGTGGCGAACAGATCGAGTACGAAGATCTCACAGTCGCAGTCGGGAAGACTCGCACCGTTGACATCTCGCTATTTGACGACGTCGCCTCGTACTTCTTCGCCTGAGGCCCGACCACAGGATTCGCGTTAAGTCGACGGCAAGCTTGGCAGTGCGGGTTGAGTCGACTCAACCAGGTTTGGGTAATCGTAGATGCTGAGCGGCTTGGCCGAGAGCTGGCCATCGCCTGTGAGCCAGGTCTGATTTTGGCCGTTGACTCGCAAGCGTACGCGCTGCACGACGTCGAGTTCGGTGGTGGTTGCCACGATCTGCGCTAACGCCTCGGTAAGGGTCTCAGGGATCAATGCTGACAGCGCATCGTTCATATCGACAGTGAGCACTGAGCCCACCGTTTGTGTCGAGAGGATCTCGAGTTCGAGGGGGATCGCTGAAAACAGTCCGGCATCAAGCTCGTCGGTGTTCGGCCCAGCTACCAACGAGTCGAGTAGGGCTGCGGGGGTTGCATCAACGCCGCGAGCAACCGAGCGGAGCCGGACCTGTTCCTCGTCTTGCGCGATCAGGTAGATCCGGTTGAAGCCTGTCGCTTCGTCACCCGACACTTCGCTTCGTTGGGCGACGTTCTGAATCGGTAGGTCGCGCGGTTCGGAGTCTTCGGTGACGCCGCAACCTGCGAGGGCCGCGATTGCCACCGGCGCAGCGCACAGCATCGTTAATCGTCGGCGGTGGAGTCGAGGAGTCATCAGTCGCTGAGCTCCTCGGCGGGGAGTTCGATGACGAATCGTGCACCCTCGGCGCCGTCGGTCCGATCTTCCACCCAGACGCGCCCTCCATGCATCCGGATGTGTTCGTCGACGAGCGCGAGGCCGAGACCCGCGCCTTCGCTGCCCTTGCGCTGACCGGCAGCACCTCCACGAGCGAATCGCTCGAAGATTAATTGTCGCTCGTCGGGCGCAACGCCTGGGCCGTGGTCTTCGACTGCAATCACGATCGCAGACATCGGTTCGTCGTCAGTGTTTCGCACGGTGATCGATACCTTCGGTGCACCGCCACCATAGGCGTTCGCGTTGTCGATTAGGTTCGCAATGACGCGGGCGAGCCGTCGACGATCGCCGCGGATCAGCGCAAGGTCGGCGCGCCCATCGACGTAGACGGGGGTCTTTGGGGCGGAACTTACGGCCACTGCCTGGCGAACGAATTCGGCGGCCAGTAGCTCCTCGAGGTGGAGGCGGATTGCCCCGGCATCGAAACGTGAGATCTCAAGCAGGTCTTCGACGAGGCCTTGAAATCGGACGACGTCTGACGACAGCAGATCGAGCGCGACCTGTGCCCGCTCGGGGAGGTCATCGCGCCGCGCTTCCATGACCTCCACCGATGCCGACAGGGTCATGAGAGGGGAGCGGAGCTCATGACTCACGTCGGACGCGAACCGGGCATCGCGCTCGACTCGTCGTTCGAGCGCCTCCGCCATACCGTTGAATGAGTCGGTGAGCACCTGTAGGTCGGGGTCGTCACTCGGAGCGAGGCGCGTGTCTAGGCGACCGCCGGCGATCGCCGATGCGGCCTGTGAGGCGGTGGCGAGGGGGCGTGCTGCACGTCGGGCGGCGAATACTCCGAACAGGACGCCGAGCGCAGTGGTGATGACCGTCGCGAGTACGAGTGACAGGCGGAGGTTCGACAGCGTCGAGTCGAGATCGGAGAAGGAATGGAACTCGTAGTACGACGTGGGAATTTCTTCGGTGGGGATGGCGACTCCGACGACGAGGAAGAGCTCGCCATCAACGCTGATGGTCTGACGTGACGAGACCCGTTCCTCGTTCACGCGTGCGAGGAGCGCCCCTGAAATATCGTCGACAGCGAAGGGCGAGGTGGCGCCCCAATACGTGTCGCGGTACCAAAGTACGTAGCTCTGCACGCCGCTTCGAGCGAGCGCCTGTTGGGCGGCGCGAGGTTCTTCAGGGGCACTGCCGCCGAGGCTGCGGAGCACCTCGTCGCCGTTACGTCGTGACTGTGCAATCGCGGCGTTATCGGCCTCGTTGACCAGATTTGACCGGACGAGGCCGTACGTCGTGAAGGCTAGGAACAGCGACAGCACGATCGATCCCAGCGACATCACAGCGAGGATTCGGCCACGCAGTCCGAGCGCGCGAGATCGATGCGTTCGAGGTGAACCGAAGCGACGAGCGAACGTGCCCACGAGTGGGGAACCCCCGGTCAGGTCTGTAGGCGATAGCCGAGGCCGCGCACGGTGACGACGTGGCGGGGATTTGCCGGATCAACTTCGACCTTGGTGCGCAGTCGACGGATGTGTACGTCAACCAAACGTCCGTCACCGAAGTAGTCGTAACCCCATACCTTGTCGAGGAGAGCCTCGCGGCTGAGCACCTTGCCGGGGCTCTCGGCGAGTTCGCAAAGCAGACGGAACTCGGTCTTGGTTAAGTGAACCTCGTTGCCGTCGCGCAGGACCTTGCCTTCATCGGGGATCAGTTCGAGATCGCCGAATACGAGACGAGCGTGGGATGGCGCACCGGGCCGGATGCGCCGAAGGAGGGCGCGGATGCGTGCCGACAGCTCCTTAGGAGCAAAAGGCTTTGTGAGATAGTCGTCGGCCCCAGCTTCGAGTCCGGCCACGACGTCGTGGGTGTCGTTGCGGGCGGTGACCATTACGACGGGAACATCGCTAGTCCGACGAAGGGTTCGGCAGAGTTCGAAGCCGTCGATGCCAGGCAGCATGATGTCGATCAGCACGACGTCAGGTTGGGAGCGCTGAAAGAGATCGATTGCCTCTTCACCGGACTCGGCTTCGTCGACGATCCAACCTTCGTCCTCAAGCGCAAGCTTTACTGCAGATCGTATTCGTTCGTCGTCTTCGACAGCGAGAATGCGCGTACCCACATCTTCCATGATGCCGCATCCGACCCCGTCGCGACGAGCAGGCCGACAGATCGTCAATCCGAGGCGAGCTTCACGATCGATCGATGCAGCGCCGGGCCGGCAGCCACGAGGCCGATCGGGGCGTTGACATCGAGGTCTGTGCCGTTGAAGGAGGTGACTACGCCTCCTGCTTCACGAACCAGCACTACGCCAGCGGCGATGTCCCACGAGTTGATGTGTGGCTCAAAGTAGGCGTCGACTCGTCCGGAGGCAACTGCCGCAAGATCGACTGCAGCCGAGCCCGAACGCCGGATGTCGCGGACGGAGGGCAGTACGCGGGCGACACGGTCGGCTTGGGACTGGCGTTCGTCGCCGACGTGGTAACTGAAACCGGTCGAAACGAGCGAAGTGGCAGCATCGTCCGCCGTTGACACTGAGATCGGCTGGTCGTTGACGTAGGCACCACTGTCGATGGCCGCCGAATACATATCGCCGACGACGGGGACGTGGATCGCTCCGGCAACGGGTACGCCGTTGCGCACGACTCCGACCGAGGTTGACCAGAGGGGAAAGTCGTAGACGAAATTGACCGTGCCATCGATCGGGTCGATGTGCCAGGTCAGGTCGGATTCGCCCTGGTAGCTCGATCCCTCCTCGCCGAGGATCGAGTCGTCGGGCCGCTCGAATCGCAGACGCTCGACGATCAACGCCTCGGTCGCTCGGTCGAACTCGGTGACCGGGTCGACCGCACTTGACTTGGTGCTGTGCGCTGCACGGGCACCCGGGCCGAGCTCTAGGCGCGACTGGTAAGCGAAGTCGCCAGCCTGGCGGGCGATGTCGACGCAGAGCCGTCGGAGCTGATCACTGTATGTCACAAGAAATCGGGTCTCAGAACGGGTCGGTCGGGGCGTGACCAGCGCGCTCGCGGTCTTGCAGCTCTCGCCACTCGCCGATCGCACGCATGACCAGGACAGCGACGATTGCCATTCCGATTGCGGCCGCAACGCCAGCGACCGAGATGCCGATGCCCTTCGGGACTGCGCAGTCGCCGTCGCACTGGAGCGAGACGAGTGAGAACCCGATGAGCGCCCCGGCGAGCCCGCTTAGGCAGATTGCAGCAAATGCGGCGATCCGAACGCCGACCGATGGGAGCGCCGACAGAGGACGTCCGTCAGCATCGAGCGACAAATCGTCGACTGGGTCGGGCACGGATTGTGTGTCCACTATTCATAGCTTACGAGCGGGCCATACGATCACGCTGTGCCCAACGCGGTGGTTGATCCGTCGCCGAGCCCCGGCCCGGCCCGCCAGCGCACGATTCTGCACGCGGATATGGACGCCTTCTTCGTGTCAGTGGAGCTGCGGCGGCGACCCGAGCTCGTCGGTCAGCCGGTCGTAGTCGGTGGTGCAGGTAACCGGGGGGTCGTGGCGGCGGCGTCGTACGATGCGCGCCGGTTCGGTGTGCACAGCGCGCTGCCGTCGTCGATCGCGAAGCGCCGCTGTCCTCACGCTGTTTTCTTGCCTGGCGACCACCGTCACTACGGCGAGGTAAGCGCACAGGTGATGGAGATCTTCGGCCGGTACACGCCGCTTGTCGAGCCGCTCTCGCTCGACGAGGCGTTTCTCGACGTGAGCGGCGCCCGTCGCGTCTTCGGCGGAGGGCGTCAGATCGCGCGCCGGATCCGCAACGACATCAGTGCAGAGCTCGGACTCGGATGCAGCGTCGGGGTTGCTCCCAACAAGTCACTTGCCAAGCTCGCCTCGGTCGAGGCGAAACCACATGCGCTTCACGATCGGATCGATCCCGGCGCAGGTGTGATTGTCATCGAACCCGGAGCGGAGCGAGCGTTTCTCGATCCGCTGCCGGTAAGCCGATTGTGGGGTGTTGGTCCGAAGACGCTGGCGAAGCTCGATCGGATCGCGGTCCGCACGGTCGCCGACCTCCGGCGGCTCGATGCCGCCGTGCTCACGGGTGTGCTCGGGGCGAACCAGGCAACCCAAATCCGGGCACTCGCCATGGGCCGCGACGACCGCGACGTCGAGCCGGAACGCGACGCTAAGTCAATTGGCCATGAGGAGACGTACGGCACCGATCGCCGCACCCCGGCGGAGGCGCATACCGAGTTGGTGCGGCTCGCCGATGCCGTTGCCGGGCGACTCCGTCGTGCGGGAGTGGGGGCGCGAACCCTGACGATGAAGGTCCGCTTCGCGGAAGGGTTCCACACGATCACCCGGTCGACGACCGCGACCGAGGCGATCGACCAGGCGGCCACGATCGTTGATCTACTCGGCCCCATCCTTGACGGCATTGACCCGTCCCCCGGAATCCGCTTGCTCGGGGTGAGTGGTTCGAATCTCGGCGCGGTCCACCATCAGTTGAGTTTCGACGAACTCGCTGGACCCGAGCATGGCGCCCGCGAGGCAGCCATCGACGAAATCCGTCGGCGCTTCGGTATGGGCGCGATCGGGCCAGCCAGCGCTGTCCGGGATGGTGAGGTGCGGAATGTTGAACGTGGCCAACAGCAATGGGGCCCGGGCGCTGACGACTTGGGGCAGGGTGGGAACTGACAGAACTCCGCAAATTCTGTTTGGTTGCGCGTTGAGGACTGGCTTCGTACGTGCGATGATGTAGAAGTGCCCCTATCCGAGGACGAACAGCGCATCCTCCGTCAGATAGAAGAAGATCTTGAGCAGGACCCGTCGTTCGCGTCGGGCAGCTATCGGATGTCTCGTGGACGGGCTGCGCTCCTCGCTGCCGCCCTAGCCGTTGGACTTGTCATCACAATCGGCGGTCTAGCTGTCAACTTCGCAGTGTCGTTTGTTGGATTCATTGTGGTCCTTGTCGCCGCCGTCAAACTCGAAGCTGAGCTCCGGCTGATCGGCCGCGATCGCCTCGGATCGCTCCCGGTGTCGGCGTGGATCAACGCCAACCGACCCAGCCAGCGCTCAGATCAAGTTGACTGACCGCAGCCTCGCAAGCCACCCAGTTGACGGACCCATTCAGCTCCTGACACTGAAGTAGTGGCGCACGCGGCCGATCGGCGTCAGCGAGCCGGTCACCGTCTTTTCGATTTGACGAGTCCAGACCCCACAGCTTCCAAGGACGCTTAGCCCGCTACTGCACTTTTCGTCGAGTCTCGTATCGCCGGTCGGGCTGTACGTCGCCTCAGTCACCACATTCGCAAGCGCCTCCGTGTACCGCGCAGCGGCGGGGAAGTCGTTGGCGACCCGCCTGGCGAAGTCGGCCGGGGTATCACTTTGGCGTGTCGCCAGACCGACATCGCCGAGCGTTGTCTGCGCTCGGCTCCAGAGACGTTCGAGTTGCTCGATTGACGTGCCCCTTGGTCGACGGCGGTATCGACGCAGTAGCGCAGGAGCGCCGACGAGCGCAGCGATCAATGCGATCACGAACAGGGGCTGCCATGGAACCGAGGTGCCCTCCGACATATCCGGCGCTGCCGTGGTCGGCTCGTTGACGCCGTCGTCGGGGGACTGGTCGCTCCGGTCAGGAATGGAGCCCGTCGGAACCATCGTGTCAGGACTGGTCTCGGACATCGTCGGCGGTGAGAGGGTGGATAAGGTTGTAGGCGTCGGCGTGACATCCACTTCGTCGTCATCACCGCTGCCGGCATTGAGGTCGGGATAGCTGTCGTCTTGCTCTGGGGCCACGCCGGTGTATCCCTCTGCGCCGGGGGCCCCGCGGCCCGGAGTTGGTTCGAACGACACCCAGCCGAACCCGTCGAACCACACTTCGGGCCAAGCGTGGGCGTTTTGGCCGAGCACCGAGTAGCGGCCGTCGCCCTCGGTGAAACCCGGGGTGAACCCGACGGCCACGCGTGCCGGATGACCGAGCGATCGCATCATCGCGGCGTAGGTGCCTGCGAACTGCTCGCAGTAGCCCATCTGACTGATCAGAAATGACTCGATTGCGTTGTTCCCATGGCCCTCCTGGATGTCGAGGTTGTACTCGAAGTCGCTGCGCATCCAGTCTTGGAGGGTTCGGGCCCTCTCGTAAGGGGTCGCTGCGTTGGCCGTAACCTCGAGGGCCAGGTCGACGGCGAGCGTCGGGAAGTTGTCGGGGAGCTCGAGGTAGATGGGGTCGCCAGCGTCAGTTGAGGTGGCCGCCTCAAGGATGCTGGCGGTATAGCGAGGGACTGCCGAGACGATCTCGAAGGCGTCGCCGCGGGCGAGTCCGCCACCGGTCTGGACCAGCGTCGCCGAGTCGGCGTTGTAGCGCAGGCGCGAATTATCGCCTGCGACCGGATTCGCAGCAACTGGATCTGCTGCGGCCGGGACAAGTGCGCCCCCGAGTGCAACGACGGTGATCTGCTGACGAACTTCGATCGCCCCACTAGCTCCTGTCGTCAAGCGGTCGCCGGCACTCTGTAAGGGCCGCTCGGGAAGCTCCCATGTCTGCCCGTCGAACGACGCCAGCGTCGACGTCCGCCAGTAGGCCGGGTAGTTCGCCTCCATGACGAACAGTTCGGTGTCGGTGCGGTTTACGAGTCGTGAACGGATGTCGACGAGCGGGCTGACGACCGTGGTGACGTCGCCGGAGCTGTTGGTGGTGTCGTAGAGCGGCTCGGCGTCGGCGCCTGGCAGGCGGGGTCCAACCCAGGAAGCTCCGGCAGTGACCGCAACGACGGTGCAGAGCACGCCAGGAACAGCTAGTCGGTGCAAGTTGCTGGGCCGGCGTCCAATCGTCGGCACTTTTTCGGGGGCGTGGTGGACGCGAAGAGCGATCGTCGCCGTTACTCCGGTTGCGACCAGCGCAGCGGTGGGTGCGACCCGAGCCTGGTCGCTGCCGAGCGCAGAGATAAAGACGAACAGCACGCCACCGGGCACGAGCGCCTCTGCACGGGCATATGCGCGGAAGGCAAAGGTGTCGGCGAGGAGCGCTGCGATGCCGACACCGATTGCTGCGAGCACGTCCCATCCCTGCAGGAAGGGCACGGGAGCCACTTCGGTACCGAATCGGTCGCCGACAAGGGCCAGATCGAGTTGGAAGCGTTCCCCGGTGTTGCTGTTTGGCAAACCAAAGGCGTAGGTGTCGCGGTAAAAGACCCAGCCGATCGTCCAGGTCACGATCGCGATTGTGAGCGGCAGTGCGATTGCGAAAGGCACCCGGGCAACTCTTAGGGCGGCGCCGGTGGCGTGGGTGATGACGGCGACCAGCACGAGGGTCAGCGCAAAGCCCCACCCGTCGAACACCCGGGCGAATCCGAGTGCAACGATGACGGTGTAGCACGTGACCGCCATGGTGGCCACAAATTCGGTTACAGCTCGGCTGCGGACTTGCGATAGTCGGATCGGGGGAGCGGAGGATCGAGAACTCATGCGGTTCTACGGGGTCGCTCGGGATCGGGGGCGGCGCGAACCGGCGAGTGCCTGCCAGGACGTGAGGAATTCGTCGTCGGTGCGAGCCCCGACACCAAGCTTCGAGCGAGGGGCGGCGTCGGTTGTGACCGGCACGACAGTAACGGCGGGATCGACGATGGCCCCGACGGCTGCCCAACCGGTTGAGCCTGGAGCGCCGGTGACGACGACCACGAGGCCGATGCCCTCGCCGGGGTCCCGGTCGAGTGCTCGGAGCGGAACGACCGAAGGCTCGATGGATGCGAGTATCTTGAGGGCGTTGGCAGCTACGTCAGGGCCGCGCAGGTCGATCCCTTGGCCGGTCACGAATCGGGTGGCGAGTTCGTGATGGAATGCGCTGGTGATGAGACTCGCAGAAGCGGTGACCGCTCGTTCGAATGATGCCCGATCGGCATAGCTTTTCGAATCGGGATCAAGAACGATGAGCGACCGGCGGAGCCCGTTGAGGGTGCGTTGCTTCACCAACAGGCTCTCGCTGCGAGCCGAGGCCCGCCAGTGAATCGACCGGGGCTCGTCGCCGTCAACGTACTCGCGCAAGCTGTGGAACTCACCGAAGCCGAGCCGACGTGCCTGAGCAAGCAGTTGTTGGCCGAGTGGGCCCGAGCCCAGGATCGGCATGGGCACCTGGTAGGCCTTTGGCGCCACCACGACGTGGTCGGTGTCGGCGACCATACGCGTGCGGCGGGCCACACCGAGCGAATCGGTGAGCACGATCGCTAGTGGACCAAGTTCGACCCGACCGCGACGGGTAGTGGGGAGCTCGTACCCCGTGCGGATCCGACCGCCTGCCCGGAGGGATTCGACCCCGAGCAGCGAGATCTGAGATGAATCACCAGGCTGCCGGATCGACTCTTCGACCAGGAATCGCGGCGATCGGATGGCGCCGCCATAGACGAGTTCGATGTCGACCGTGCCGACATCACCCACCGACAGCATCGCCGGGCGCGCCCAACGGCTTGCCGTCACCCGGGGGATGCGAAGCGAGACGTAGATTACGCCAAAGACGACGGCGACAATCATCGCCGTGCCGATGATGAGCAACTCAAGGATGGCGAAGACGCGGCCAACGACGAGAGCACCAGCTCCGGCGCCGAGGGCCACGAATCCTTGTCGAGTTGGCATTAGGCCTGCAGGGGCATCAGGAGCGAGCGACTGGTACCGACACTGCCTCGAATACCTCGCGGATCGCGTCGTCGTTACTGAGGCCGCTGGCGTCGGCTCCCAACACGATGCGATGCGAGAGTGCAGCGACGCCGACAGCCTGGACATCGTCGGGTGTGGCGTAGCTACGGCCGCGCGACGCAGCGAACGACCGCGCAGCGGCAGCGAGCTGAAGCGTGGCGCGCGGCGAGAGGCCGAGTTCGATCCGCGGGTGGCGACGGCTTGCGTCGGCAAGGTCGACCAGATACGACTTGAGAGCGCTGGCCATATACACGCCGCGAACGGCCTCGATCAGAGCGAGTGCCTCGTCGGCGCTGATGACCGGTTGGAGCTCTGAGCGACGTTTGGCAGCGCCGTGGTTCTCTAGCATCTGGATCTCGGCAGTTCGGCCCGGGTAGCCCAGCGAGATACGCAGGAGGAATCGGTCAAGCTGAGACTCAGGAAGACGGTAGGTGCCTTCCTGATCGATCGGGTTCTGGGTAGCGATGACCATGAACGGTGGGGAAAGGGGCCGCGACACGCCATCGGCTGAGACCTGGCGCTCTTCCATCGCTTCAAGGAGTGCCGACTGGGTCTTCGGCGATGCACGATTAATCTCGTCGGCGAGCAGGATGTTTGTGAAGACGGGGCCGGGTTCGAATCGGAACGACTCGCTCGATCGCTGGTAGACCGACACGCCGGTCAGGTCGGCAGGGAGCAGGTCAGGGGTAAACTGCACTCTCCGCCACGAGCAGTCGACCGATGCCGCCAGGGCGGTCGCAAGGCTGGTCTTTCCGACGCCCGGAACGTCTTCGACGAGGAGGTGTCCCTCGGAGAGGAACGCGACAACAGCGAGTTCGATTGTCTCGTCTTTGCCGTGGATGACCTGGCCAATGTTGGTGGTGACTGCCCCGAATAGGTCGGCGAAGGTGCGTGGGGCCGCAATCATGTCGGCAGGGACTGACATCGCTCTGGGGGAGGGAGGCACACCAGCGTCGGGAGGATTTAGGTCGGGAACGTTGCGTCCAATACCGGCCGTCACGAATGGCAGGGTAGACGAAGCAACAGTCGTCCGTTTGGCGCACTCGAGGGTTCGACGACATGGGGGCTCACCATCGGTAACGTCAGCGTCGTGCGCAGCTCTACTACAGCCATCCTGGCAATCAGCATTGAGAGCGGCCGTCTATCTGCGGGTCTGGTGACCGATGCCGGAGCCGTACTCGTCCGAGACCGTATTTCGACCCCGGCGCGTGATGTCTGGAAGGCACTCGACCGATTAATCAGACGAGTGCTCGCCGCAGCACCCGTCGGCGTGCTTGTCGCCGACATCGCCACCGTCAGCGTCGTCGGGCCTATCGACGGTGACGGTGGCACGGTTTCACCGCCGCACATTCCGTCGTGGGATGGCTTCAGGCTTCAAGAGCACGTCGAGTCCGCTACGGGCCGACGCGTACTGCTCGACGGAGCTGGCGCCGCTGCCGCCGAGTACGAGCGTTGGCTGGGTGAGGCGCGCGACGTATCGAGCTTCGCAGTGGTCGTGGCCGACACGGTCGTGGACTCCGCCGTTGTCCTGGACGGCATCCGGGCCTCGGGAGCACATCGCAACGCCGGTTCGGTCGCCCACGTCACGGTTGATCCCGGTGGCCGCCCGTGTTGGTGTGGGGCTAACGGGTGTCTTGACCCGTATCTGTCATCGGTTGCGATCGAAGCCGAAATCGGCAGGTCAATCCGGCAGGCGACTCCGTCGATTATCGAGCGGTCAGGGATCATGCTCGGTCGAGCGATCGCCACCTTCGCTGCGATGATGGACGTCGATCGTTTCTACGTATCCGGCGGAGTGGTCGACGTATTCGGCGATCAAATGCTCGACGTGTGCCGCAATGAGATCAGGCTGCGGTCAAAGATGAGTTTCCTCGCCGGGCTCCAGGTGATCGAGCCGGTCGAACACTCCTCATCGATCGTGGCATCGGCCGCACTTGCGCTTGCGCGCTGAGCGAAGCTGTTCGCGTACTCCAATTACTCAGCGGTAACTCGCAGCGGTACGATTAGGGACCATGCAGCCGACGTACACCACAGAAGCCGAGGCCTACCGGGAGAAGGTCCAGGCCTTCCTCGCCGAGAAGCTCCCCTCGAACTGGCAGGGCACCGGTGCGCTCGAAGGAGAGGAACTCGAGCAGTTCGTCGTCGAATGGCGCCAGGTTCTCTACGAGGCAAACTACCTGGCTCCAGGCTGGCCTGCCGAGTACGACGGCGCTGGGCTCACGGCCACTGAGCAGGTCATCCTCGCCGAGGAGTTCACCCGCGCAGGTGTTCCGTCGGGCGGCCCGAACGATGTATTCGGCATTCAGATGCTCGGCAACACGATTCTCATGTTCGGCACCGAGGAGCAGAAAAAGCATTACCTGCCGCGGATCCTGAGTGGCGAAGACATCTGGTGTCAGGGGTACTCCGAGCCGAACGCGGGGTCTGACCTTGGCAACGTCGGCCTTAAGGCTGAACTGGACGGTGATGAGTGGGTGCTCAACGGGCAGAAGATCTGGACGTCGGCCGGCCACCTTGCCGACCACATCTTCACGCTCGCCCGCACCGATCCTGACGCGCCCAAGCACAAGGGCATCTCGTTCTTGCTTGTCCCGATGGACCAGCCGGGCATTGAGGTGCGCCCGATCAAGATGATCTCGGGCGATTCAGAGTTCAACGAGGTGTTCTACACCGACGCCCGCGTGCCGAAGGAGAATGTCATTGGTGGCGTGAACGACGGCTGGCGCGTGGCGATGGGGTTGCTCGGCTTCGAACGTGGTGAAGCAGCAGCGACTGCGCCCATCGCTTTTCAGGCCGAACTTGATCGTTTGCTTCAGCTCGCAAAGGATTACGACAAGGCCGACGACCCTGTCATCCGTCAGAAGCTCGCGTGGTGCCACTCGAAGGTGCAGATCATGCGCTTCAACGGCATGCGAACCCTCACTCAGTTTCTGGCCGGTCATCATCCGGGCCCCGACGCCGCCATCTCCAAGTTGTATTGGTCCGAGTACCACAAGCTCATCACCGAGATTGCCGTCGACATCATGGGCGCTGATGCGCTCGAGATCACGGGCCGTCACCCGTCGTCGTCATTTTCGACCGACGACCCGGGGGCTCCGAACGACTCGGCCTCCTGGGTCAACACTTTCTTCAACGCCCGGGCCGGCACGATCTACGCCGGCTCGAGCCAGGTGCAGCGCAATATCATCGGAGAGATGATTTTAGGCCTGCCCAAAGAACCACGCCCGCAGTGATGGTGAAGCCGCAGTGATCAGGGTCGCTTCGGCCGTTGTCCGCCGGCCGTCGTTGTGGCCGACGGCGATTCGCCAGTTGCGTCGGCTTGCGCCGAGCGGGTGGTGGAAGCGCTGGCCGTTCCTTCCGGTGCCGTCGGGGAAGTACCTCGCGTTCCGATTGCAGACGCAGTACGGCGAAGATCATCATCCATGGGACCCCAACGACGTTCTCGGCTATCTTGAGTGGTGTAGGTCTGGAGCCTGACGCGCCGTCTCAAGCCGCTAGACGCAATCCGTTGGAGTGCTGCTCGCTCGCCGATTAGCGTGCCGTCATGGAACGCTCGCTGGTGTTGAACGCCAGCTATGAACCGCTATCCGTGGTGTCGTCACGCCGAGCGCTCTGTCTCGTGCTGGTAGACAAGGCCGAAGTGGTTGAGGTTTCGGGGCCTCCGGTCCACTCGGTTAGTTGTTCGGTGCCTCGTCCGTCGGTGATCCGATTGCGATATATGGTGAAGGCCCCATTCCGCCGCGCGGCAGCGCTGTCCCGTCGGGCTGTGTTCGCTCGCGATGACTACTGCTGCCAGTACTGCGGCGATCGTGCTGACTCGATTGATCACGTAATGCCGCGTTCGCGCGGTGGTCAACACACCTGGGAGAACGTGGTGGCAGCGTGTCGGCCGTGCAATCTTGGGAAGCGAGATCGCACCCCAGAGGAGGCCGGCCTCCGACTGGTCCGGCCCTGCCGGGCGCCAAAGGCGACCGCCTGGGTCGTCATCGCCGGCACGTCAGTCCCCGATACGTGGCGCCCTTACCTTCCGCTGGCTTCCTGAATTCAGTGCACCATCCGGGTGATTGCGGGCGCGCCCTGACCATTCTTGGGGGTGAAATGGGGGAAATAGTTGACGATTGACCTTTTTGGGGGAAGAATGGGGGAGAAGGGGAGCTGAGCCCGTACCCCCTACATCGCGGCAGGAATACGGGCCTGAGACGAGGAGAACCAATCCGGTGTTCGTGGGGGCATTCGAGCGACAGCTCGATGAACGAGGGCGTGTGGCTCTCCCCTCTGCGTTCCGATCGATGATCGGGGCCGATCCGTATCTGGCTTTTGGCCCGGATGGCTGTGTGCAGGTGCTGTCAGCCGATCAGTTTCAGCGCGACGCCGACGAAATGATTACAGGCGTGAAGAACGGCACGATGACCCGGCAGCGTGCCCGTGCTTTCTCATCATCGGCGATCCGCGTCAAGGTCGACAAACAGGGGCGCGTCACCCTCGATGCGCGCCTCCGCGGGCACGCCGGACTCGACCCGCAGGCGCCTGTCATTGTGCTCGGCAACTTCGACCGCATCGAATTGTGGGAGCCCGTCCGCTACGCCGCCGAAACCGGAGCTGGCTCCGACGAATTCGGACCGAAATCGCCCAACAAAACGACTGACTGACCGTGACTCGCCAGACAAGAACCGGATCCGCCATGACCGCAGCATTTGCACACCAGCCCGTGATGGTGGGCGCGATCACCGATGTCTTTCAGTCAGTGCCGTCGGGCACGATCGTTGATGCCACCCTCGGCGGTGGCGGCCACAGTGAAGCGTTGCTCGCCAGCCGACCCGACCTGACAATCCTCGGTATCGATCAAGACCCCGCTGCGATCGACGCTGCGATCCACCGGCTGAACGCCTACGCCGACCGGGTCCGGACCAGCCGCCGCCGTTTCGATCAGTTCGACGAGGCACTCGCTGAGCATGGCATCGAGAAGATCAGCGGGGCACTCTTCGACCTCGGCGTGTCGTCGCCTCAGCTCGACCAAGCCGAACGTGGCTTCTCGTACCGTAGTGAGGGCCCGCTTGACATGCGGATGGATCCCGACCAGAGCTGGTCAGCCAGCGATGTCGTCAATGGTTATGGGCGCGATGAGCTTGCCCGCCTGATCCGCCAGCATGGTGACGAACGATTCGCAGCGCGCATTGCTGATGCGGTTGTCGCCGCCCGCCCGATCGAGTCGACGATCGAGCTGGCTGAGGTCGTGACGACGGCGATTCCTGCTCGGTCTCGGCGCACCGGTGGCCATCCGGCGAAGCGCACCTTCCAGGCGATCCGAATCGTCGTTAATGGGGAGATCGACGTACTTCCTGGCGCACTCGACCAGGCCATCGCAGCTACCTGCCCCGGCGGTCGGATCGCAGTGCTGTCGTACCACTCGGGGGAAGACAAGATCACCAAAGAACGATTCGCCAACGCAGCTGGAGCGTGCGACTGCCCGAACGACCTGCCATGCGTGTGCGGCGCGATCGAGACCGTGCGTGTGGTGCGACGGGTTCCCAAGAAGGCGAGCGTGATTGAACAGGCCGACAACCGAAGGGCGACGAGCGCCCGGCTACGAGTCGTCGAGAAGATGGAGCCGCGCGGAAAGTCCGATGGAGGACGGGCCTGATGGCTCAGGCCCTTCGGTCGACCAAGCGCACGACATCGCCTTCGTCGGCGATCCCGAAGCGCCGCCCTGCGCTGACCGTCGTCCCTCGCCGCCGCCGATTGCCTGCTGTAATCGGCGGCGTGGCGTTCGCGATTGTGATCGTCGGCATGCTCGCTGTTGCTGTCTTACACACCCAACTCGCCGAGCGGCAGTTTCAGATTGACCGGCTTGAGCGGAGCGTCGCCGAGGAGCGAGCCCGCTTCGACGAGATCCGCAACGAGCGGGCTCAACTGCGCTCGCCGCAGCGCGTCGCCGATGTAGCGTGGACGCTCGGGATGCGGCCGGGGCAGACCGGCCAGTTCGTCGACGTCGATCCGTGGGCGCTGGCACGTCAGATTGCGGCGGCCGGCGTGATACACGAGGCCGAGTCTGTCGTCCGCGACGCCGACCCACTCGCTCAGTTTCGTGACGTCAAGGCCGTTTCAGTGGTGCAGCCGTGAGTGCCCGAACCTCGCAGCGTTCCCGTAGGCACGCCGCGCCGATGGTAAAGGATCGGCAACGCCGGATCGCTGCGTCGAGTGCGCGGCCCCACACGAGCCGCACGGCGTCGACCGGTCGTGCCAAGCAGTCGAGCGCGCAGCAGAAGCGGCGACGCGGAACCCCACCTCTCGGCGGACGAACACGAACTCGCTTGAAGGCTGATAGTGCGGAAGTCGCCCGTCATCGTCGGCGGATTAGTGCCCCGTCGCCGCGAGTCCGAGCGCAAGATCAACGGTCCGGATCACCGCGTCGGCGGCTGATCGTTGCGCTGATCGTGCTCACCTTGCTCCTCGGCGCGGTGACCGCTCGTCTCGCCATGCTTCAGATGACGAACGCCGACGAGTTTCGCTCGGCTGGCGTGCAGCAGTGGACGCGCTCGGTCGAGATTCCCGCCCAGCGCGGCACGATCTTCGACCGTAACGGCCACGAGTTGGCGATGTCGGTGCCAGCAGTCGATATTTCGATTAACCCGAAGCTCATCGAGAACGGCCCCGCAGTGGTCCAGATGCTCGACGACCTTCTTGGTCTCGCCGACGACAAGGTAGCGGAGTTGCTTGCCGAGGTGGCTGCAGCGAATCGGGGCTTCGTCTACGTGACACGTCAGGCCTCGGCTGACATCGGCGGGCAGATTGCTGCGCTGCGTTTGGCTGGGGTAAACGTCGACGAGACGAGCCGCCGCGAGATGCCCGGTGGGCGAACTGCCCGCACAGTGATTGGCCTTACCGACATCGATAGCGTTGGCGTTTCCGGCCTCGAACTTCAATACGACGACGTCTTAACCGGCTTGGGCGGCGAGATGACCCGTGAAATCGCCCCAGGGGGCCGCACGATCCCCGGAAGCGAAGAAATTGCCTCAGCGCCCGTGCCCGGTGACGATCTGGTGCTGACGCTCGACCGCTCCATGCAATTCGCCACCGAGCAGGTGATGTTGGCACAGGTAGAAGCAATCAACGCGCGTGGTGGCCTGGCCGTCGTGATGGATACCGACACTGGCGAGATCCTTGCTAACGCCTCGGTGCGGCGCGATGCGGACAGCGACGAACCTACGATTACCAGTGGCAACTTCGTCGCCGTCGACAGTTACGAACCCGGCTCGGTCGCGAAGGTGATCACCGTTGCCGGGGCCCTCGATCAGGGGGTCGTTACGCCTGACACCTGGTTTGAGGTGCCGTGGCGAAAGCAGTACTACGACGACTTGCTTAAGGATAGTCACCAACATCCCACGGAGCCGATGTCGGTTGCCGACATCCTGATCGAGTCGTCGAACATCGGCACGATCACGATCCAGGAAGAGATGGGTCGTTTCGTTCACCACGACTACATGACGGCGTTCGGCTTCGGCTCGAAGACTGCACTCGACTTCCCCGGTGAGAGCTCCGGAATCTTCAAG
>Ga0213866_10000918_pt1 | contig 22730 bp, 46 predicted proteins | sample PICome_11_FD_160079 | JGI IMG/M metagenome (GOLD analysis project Ga0213866, IMG submission 160079) | Coastal seawater microbial communities near Pivers Island, North Carolina, United States - PICO284 | ecosystem: Environmental > Aquatic > Marine > Coastal | place: USA: North Carolina...
AGGTCGTTTCCAGTTTCAGCGAATTGATCCAGAACTTGAATGAAAAACTCTTTGCGGGTGGTGATCATTTGTGTTGTTAATTGGGTTGAAGATGTTGGGTGTCTTTATAGCGCATCCCATTCTATTCTTATCAGTCTTCTAACAAATGAGGGTAGTAGTTTTCTACCTCTTCTTTCAGTTCTTCGTCTGTATAAATGTCCATCTCTTTGTCGATCATATCAAACAACAATGCCATCATATCTTTGATGTCCATTCCATCAATAATCTCGTTGATGTATGCGTCTTGGAGTTGTTCGCGGTTCATGTCAGTTAGTGTCAAACAGTTGCAGGGGACAGAGATACTTCAACTCGTTTCAGATTCAATCCTGCGAGTTGATCAAGAACGCGATTGTGAATCTTATCACAAGCGTTCTTTGCACGAGATTGCTCATACCAAATGGTACGGCATCCGTCGTTGGTTTCTACTTGGATTCGGAACGTTTGCATCAGTTTGAATCAGAAAGGGTTGGACCAGTTGTATGCTTGATAGTTGGAAACATAACCCTCTTTGTTAAGCATATCAACAAAGTTGTTCCAGGATTCACGTTTGGCAACCACGTCACCTTTGAGCGAAGGATCGGAGATAGTTTCACACTTCCAGTTGTAACGAAACTGCGAAAGAACTTGTGCTTTAGTGTGACGCATGAGTTGTTGTGAATGAAAGGACAAAAGTTGAACTTAGTTGTTTTCAGTCAGTTCGAAGATCTTACGGATCTTGTTTTGTGCAGACCTAGACAGTTCTGCTTCTTCAGAACCATAATCTTGATAGTCACTCAGAGCAGAGAAGATTGCATCCCACTCATCTTCAGTGAAGAGATTGCGATAGACTGTTGCGGAGAGTTGTTGAGACATTTGAGTTCGTTTCCTTTGACTCTTATAGAATACACGAGAACCGACCCTTCGGCGGTTTTAGTGGACAGTTCTAGAACCGTCCCATTTTGCTTTACCAATACTTGGCACATGCATCATCATAAGATGCACCACGAGGAACTTGCGAACAGAATCGCTCCATCTTCGTGTCTTGCATTTGTGTTACACTTCGAATGGCATTGATCCCAATGTTTGTACCAATGATGACGATGACTGCTACAAGAATTAAACGCATGATTCAGTTAGCGATGAGATCCATGTTCAGGTTGTTGACACACTGCACACCGCAGTAGTATGCATCCAGAAACTTATCGAAAGTCTCGACAGTTTCAGTAACCGAGTGAAGAGGAGTTACCTCTTTACGATAAGAAACAGTGAAGACATCAACAGTTCCATCATCAACATACTTTGCAGAATGAGTGATAGCAATGTCGCTATTCTCTTTGAAACGATAAACAGAACGAGTGTTGAGGTGATGAGCAGTCAACTCACTGCCAAAGTATTGCTCTGCTTTCCAACCTTGACGAAAGAGTGACATTTGAGTTGCGTTGTTTTCCATGTTGTTACTATTGCACAGATCCGGATCGCCCGTAGTTCGGCATGATACCAAACGGCAGATCCATTGATCAGTGCCCTTTATCGGTGACCCATAGAACGATAATCTCCTATGCTACACATTCCTTGATAAACTTCCGCAGTTCGGAAGACATTCCAGGAGAAAGTGTAGAACGACCTTTGCTCCCATGAGTCGGAAGTGTGAAAGTTCGTTGTACCTTAACGTGTGTGACTTTCAGGTGTTTGCCACCCTTCTTGATCACACATCCAACCTCCGAAGTGACTTTAATCACCTCAGACATTTTCATCGGACGAGTAGACTTTGCCATGATAAAAAAGTGCTGTGGGTTTTTCCACTCCTCTACAATACAGACAAACCCGACAGAATCCAGCGGAATCTAGGAGACTGAAACAATCTGTAACAATTAGTTGTTATTATCTTCCCAAGGCACATCCGACATATCGAGTTCACCATTGACACAAAACTCTTCAAGAAGATAATCAACAGTGACTTCCATCATAGCAGCAATGCCTTCGAGTTGAATGAACTTATCAAGTTCAATTTCGTAGTATTCAGTTTCAACAGTGTTAGTCAACATGTCGATGTTAGTGTTGTCGTTGTTGGAATGTTTCATGATTAAATGTCAACGAGTGGTGCGTTGGATAAACTCTCCAGTCATCTTAAATGCTTCACCAGTGTGATAGCGAACAGGTGCAAAGATGAAGAACGCAACCAGATAAGTAAGACCGATCAGTTTCATTTTGTTGGGAGACTTGAAGGACAAATACTTACGTCGGGACATTAACTTAATCAGACGATGGTATCAGAATTGGGATCAAAAGTTACCTCAGAAATAACATCAAAATCCTCAGTCATTTTGACGTAATTCCACTCACCTTCATCCTCACCTTCTTGATAAAGATGAATGAAACCTGCGGAATCAGTTTTTACAAAACAACCATCATAATTGTCCTCATCGAAGACATAACCAGATGCAATCAGTGCGTCAGTGAAAGTCATTTGAGTGCAATTCCTTTGACTCTTATAGTATTGCACCGATTGGGTGCGTTTGGGGAGAATAGTGGACAGTTCTAGAACCGTCCACTTTTGCTTTACTTAGACCTCAGCATTAGGATCTAACATTTTAGCATCCAGATCAAGAACGTCTGCAATTCTATAGATAATCGTCCAAAGATTGTCGTCCTCGTCATCTAAAGTTTCGCAAGTCTTTTGCAGATACTCTATATCTATTTGCATTTCAGTGCATTTAGAGTCAAGATCATCAACGAGGTGAGCAATCTCTTCAATGCGATCTTGAAGTTCTTCAATGGTGTTTTTAATGAACATGATGTTTGCTTTAGTAATTGTTCAGATTACGGTAAGGACGATAAGAAGAACCGTACATAGATTGGTTGTAACGTTTCTGGTCAAGAATATCCTCATACTCATCAGGAGTGAGGTAATCTTCCCAGCAACCGCTATACTCTTCTACTTGAACTTTGTCAGTGTAGTTGTAGTTCACCATGCGACTTGTGCCTCCTTAATGTCAGAATTGTAATACTTTTGGAAGATAGAATTGATCACAGGATACCAGGGTTCATTGCTACTCGGATACCCACATTCTTGTGCATCACGAAGAAACTTAAGGATGCAAGTCTGTTCATCTTGAGTTAGATCAACTCGGTTAAGATTGTAACCAGTGTTCATTTGTTTGCGGGAAAGTTACGGCAGACAGCATCACACAAGGTTTTCACCAATTCATTCTTATCTTCGTTGTATTCATCTCCCCAAGTATCATAAAAGAAACCTTCAATGATACAATCAATGTCTTCCATCAGTTGTTCACGAGCAGTCAGCATTTCGAGTTTGTTGTTCATTTGTTAAGCGGAGTGAAGAACCAAAGAATAATTAAAGAACCAAGAATAACCGTTGTCATCAGTAGTGTGCTTCAGAAGTGTCAAGTTTGTCAGACCATTCTGCAATCTTGTCGTAGCATTTCTTACGAGTGTTCTCACAATCCTGACCGAAGTCAGTCAGGAATTGAAAAGCATATTTGATGCGATTCTCAGGTTGAGCAAGCACACGATCCAATTCTTTACGCTGTTTCTCTACACGAGCATTGTGAGCAAACATCTCACGATCAGCGAAAGAAGTGGTGAAGTAAGGGTGCATTAAGTTCGTTTCCTTTGACTCTTATAGTATTGCACCAATCAAGACCCTTTGGCGGGTTTAGTGGACACTTCGCTCAACTGTCCACCGGTCTCTTGTTTCTTTGCTCTGTTGTTGGTAATCTGCCGATCTAATTCATAATGAATGGAGATCAATTTGTTGATCATAAACTGCTCGTACTCGTTACCTTTCAGAAGTTCAATAACATTATTCACTTGCATTTGTGCAAGGATAAGATTAGTTTGTTCAGTCATCCCCATGCCTCCATGAACTCATCAAGATGGTAAATGTCATCCGTTGCTGTTTCTTCAATCAACTCATCATAGGACATTTCTTTCAACATTTCAAGGTATTCTTCAGGAGTTGCATCCTCATCTGGATCAAAATCATCATGACAAAGAAACACATACTCATTGTAGAGTGCGTCAATAAGTTGCTCTTTGGATACAGTCATTCTTCTAAACGAATAAATTGATTCATCAGATTCCAATAAGTGTAATAGTAATCTTTCTCCATGTTGTTACGAACAAGACCAGAGAAAGAGTGTAGATTGTTTCGCTCAATCTTCACTCTATTCTCATCCCACCACTTATCAAACTCTCTTGCTTTTTTATAGTGGAGTTTGGAGATTGAATCATTATCGTAATTCATCGGATATAAAGAAAACCACCGTATTGATCACAAATGAGAGGATTATCTGCCAGTTGATCAATATAGAAACGAATACCCTTTGCAGGTGCTTTAACCGATGCAGGTTTGTAACATGCACCAGTGGCATTCTCCACGAACATGTAAGCAGAACGTCCACGTTGACGCTCACCACCAGAGACCAAATAGGTCATCAGTTTGATATACTTACGACCGAACTCTGCTTCAACTTGGTAATAAGTATTGTGACCAGATTCAATGGAATTAACTTTCCACTCATTGTTCAATCGTTCCACGAGACTATCAACGAGGAACTCGGATTTGGTTTGATTCAGAACAGCAGACATTTGATCTCGTTGTTGTTGGTGAAAGTGTTGTTTAATTAAACTCATTAACACGCCATCCCAAGACCACCTTGAAACTGAGGAATCTCGTTGAAACCAGTTACATTGTAACCGTAACCTTCAACCCGAGAATCTACCTCACGTTGGAAGTCTTTCTTGTTAATCAGAGACTTGGATTGCGTCCCACCCATGAAAGTAACGATCTTAATCATGCGGGACTCGCTAACACTTCCGTCATTGAACTTGACGGGATAGAAGTCAACAACCATGTTGCCATCTTTAGAAGTGAGTTGCATTTGACGCGATTCCTTTGACTCTTATAGTATTGCACGGATCAACGGGATCCGCAACCGATAGTGGACAGCACGGCGACTGTCACATTGCTCCTACTCCATGCAGTTCTGCTTCAATAACATCAAAGATCTCGCTATAAATGTGATCGTAATCGTCTAGATTTCTAATAACTTTCTCCGCAACATCATCACTAATGTTAAACTTTTCTCCCACACAGTCAGGATAATCAACTACATCATCTTTAGTAAAGATCCATGCAGCAACAGGTGCATTTTCTCCATGATATTGAATCAATTTCTCAACAGATTTGCGGAGTTCTTTGAGAGTGCGAGTCATGAGTTTCACTTGAGAATGATACGGTAGTCAATACTTTTGATGCACCATCCTACCATCGAGGTGATCTCTTCCACCAAATCATCACCATCAACTGCCTCCCAAATCGACCCGATAATCTCATCAGTCAGATCCATGGCATCGCTATAACAAAACTCCTCAGGATCATCAAAGGCATCCTCAAAATCAAACTCAATTTCAGTAACTTGGAATTGCATGATAATACTCAGACAGATTCTTTACGGAGTTCAGAAACAATTTGACTCAGATCATCAATAGCATAATTCATTGCAGATTTGGAGTAACCAGTAGCAAACGGGTAACTACGATCATTATCACCAGACTCAAGATCTACCTCATAACAAACATTAACTGCTTTGGTAAGTGCGTCGATAACTTGTATCAAACGTCCGTCAAGGTTGTGCATAACGAATTAGGTGTGATTCCTTTGACTCTTATAGTATTGCACCTTAGAGACGATCCTGGCGCCTCTGGTGTGCAGTTTGAAGACTGTCACCAGGACTTCTGTGCGGTGAAGTTTCTGAAACTAAACTCCCGACGATTGATGAGTTTATATGTACCAAACTCATTGGTCATAACGTAACCCTCATGATCACATTCTTCACCAGCAAAGTAACACTCAATGTCCTCATCAGTAGACATACCTTCCATCAACAAATGTTTGATGTGGATGATAAGTCGATAGAGGAAAGTTAGTCTCTTACCCATACCTGCATGGGACAAATCTTTCTCTTCACGAATACACTTATTGATCGCAACTTTCAGTTCTTGTCCTTCTTTTCCTTCAGGTAATCTAAGAAAATTGCTAACCAAATCTGCAAGACCGAGAAGGTAATCAATGCGACGATGACGGGAGGTAATGGATGCATTAGTGTTCAAGAAATGAGTCTTAGTTTGTTGAAAAGGTTTCTCTTTTGGACGTTCAGAATATACTTCGGGAGGAGTAACATCCCAAGGGAAACCGAAGCGAACCTCTGCATCTTTGATGGTCTCACCAACATAATGAGTGTGTGCAGCAAAGACTATAGATTCAGGATGAATCTCCTGAGTCATCTTGTAAGTAATTGTATTCGGAGTAAATGTATTTGAACCACCCCAACCTATGAAGTCACCTTGATAGATTCCCTGCAATCTAGGAAGACATTCAAAACACATGTGCAGGATGGATGCTACATTTGGAATGTGTCCGTGATTAGTTTCAATATCTGCGTGGTTATAGTTAATCTTAATCTTCTTCTTATTGAATACACTTTTCGTACCCACAAAGAACTTACCGTTCTCGGGATTGATACCCCAAACTACAGCGGGAGCACCATCATACTTGACGGATAGAGTATTGTTACGTTCCCACAGAAAGTTAAGCATCTGACGGAAACTATCCCGACCCTCAAGTAGAGAATCCTCAGGATGTTCTAAGTGAGTGTTCTTTTTCATATTAGTATCATTGCACAAAAAAACTCCCCTGTCAAGGGGAGTGTGCAGCATGTTTAACTGTCACTACGATATGCTGGTTCTATTCCATTTATTGTACGTTTGTCATGCAATTTTGTCAGAATAGAATCACAGTCCCAATAATCTTTTGAACTTGTTGTAGTTTTATTGATTTGATAATATCTAACAGCATCATAAATGACACTGTACTCTTTTGCTGTTAGATTCATTAGGTAGTAAACTCTGAAACAATACACGAATCTAGACCATCTTCAGCAAGTGCGTAAGTGTAAGACTTCTCGATATTTTCTCGGAGTTTATTGTAATGAGGTTGATTAAAGTTGCCCTCATCTTCAGCAACGATCAATTCAAAACACTCTTCGTCATCTTCAGCAATCACATTCCAGATTCCACCATATTCACTACTGGGGAAGGGAACATAATGATCCACGACATAGAAAAACTTTTGTGCCATTGTTGTTTGTAAATTACCTCTAAAGTGTAAATGTTTTGTTCAGATTTGTCAAGTATTACCAACCCCTATCTGCTAACCAACTGCCAACTTTCCACGCCAACCAACCGATAAAACCACCAAGAATCATGGCGAGAATACCAGTGGAAGATATAGTTGCTAGACCCCAAATAAACAGAAGAGCAGAAACACCAAGACCAAAGACTACAATATTTGCACTAAAGTCCATGTCATAACCTTCACTGGAACTAGTGGAGGTTGAACTATTAGAGGATGAATAATCTATCGGTTCATTGTAAGCATATGTCCCAATAATGCGGAATCCAGGCATAGAACCACGCATAGATTCAATTTGAGATTGAGCGCCAATACCGTTCAAACTTTCAACAATATCGGACTGAATTAAACTGTTGTGAGCAGTCCACTTAACTTCGTACTTCATTTTACTTTGTTAATAGAAACGAACATGTAATCTTTAGGTTCTTGTTCATTGATTATTACTTCACTATAAACCGCCATTGCATCACGATCCCGACCAGATTCTGCAAGATCGGAACACAAACATTCATGAAAGATTTCAAGACTATCAATCAATTTTTTGCGAGTCTTTTTAGACATAGAGACACATCTCCAAGGGATTGAGGTTGATGGGCATAGCAGTGTAAGGAGTTGTATTATTTACATCTACCCTATCACCACATTTAGAAGAGTTTATCGGGGCATAGTAACACTTTTGTTTTGCATCATAGAATCCCCAGATACAACGAGAGGGAGTATTGCCATTGTAAATAAACCCACGATCATATACAGTCCAGATAGAGTAAAGATTACGCTTAAAAGGTAGCGTCTCATATCTATATCCGTCTGGAGGAAAGTGGGGGAAACTTGTTTGTATTTCTCGTAAGATTTCATCGGGGACATCACTCATTTCTCAACTTTCCAGTGTTCGTTGCCCTTGACAGGAACCCAGAAGTAGTATTTCTTATTCAAAGATTCGAGGAACATCCATTTTTGACCCTCATGTTCACGTTCTGCTTGAACAGCACAAGTATGGAAAAGATCCATCTCGTTTGCAAAACGATTCTTTGCTTTACGAGAAAGGGGAGTAACACAAACTCGTTTGGTCTTGGTAGTCATGAATTAACCTCTCAACTTGTTTAAGATAATGCATCCAGGAGCGGATTGGACGAAATAGTGTGCGGTTTGTTGACCGTCACAGTGTTCCCTTTCGGGATCTTTTTGGTTTGTTTGGGTGCAGAACCCTTCTTTTTTTCCCGATCGGGAACATTGGAAACACCAGAACCCTTGCCACCACTGGGTTCTGTTTTGAGCAAATTACTCTTTTTTTGTGATTTTCGTTTGGCGGGTGGTTTGGGTTGTACCTGCGACCCAGATTTTCGTTTTTTGTATTTTTCTACTTTACTCATGGCACTTTGAAAGGTGCGTGATACATCACTAAGCACACTTCCATTGTGAATGATAACCCACTCTTTATCACCAATGCATGGCACTACTGCCCACATTCCATCGGGAGAGACATAATCTCTCACACATTTTGGATCAAGTAGTGTAGAGTTTTGGTTGTAGTATTTCTGACTCATCGACGGATCTCCGAGATAGCAGGTTGACCCTGATTAAACACCGTGTCTACAACCGCCTGAACCTTTTTAGAGGTGGAGATACCCACAGAGTCATAAACAGGGATGCAGACCAATCCAAAGGTCTTAGACTTGTCACCCAGACGGATAACGCGACCGATAGATTGCGAGATGCCAATATAATCCATGTTGCGGAGGAAGATGACACTTTCCAATCCGTTGACGTTGATACCTTCGGACAGGATGGAGTGGTGAAGAACCACAAACTTCTTGTTAGGATCTTTACCCCATGCATTTAGAGTGTCAAAGAATACCTCACGGTTCACCTTTTGACCATCAATAATTGCACCAGTCTTGGAGGTAATCGTCATCCAAGAGTAACCACGATACGCGACATCTTTGCAGAAGTCGGAGTCACTCAACAGACCCATGATCTGTTTGGTAGTTCTAGCACAGACCAGAATCTTGTCTACATTTTGGTCATCAATAGACTCGATCAGAAAGTCACTATCACGCGACCAGATCTTGAACTTATCCTGAACCATTCCGAGTTGTTTGACAACAACTTTAGGAGGAAGAATGTAACCCTGTTCAACCAACTCAGGTGCAGGAATGTTGCAGATTACCTGACCATAAACCTCAGGCATATTCATCCCAGGTTTGTTGATAGTCAGAGAATGTTTCGGGGTTGCAGTAAAGAAGAAACAACGATCAGACTCGTTAGAGAAATACTCAGTCGCAGGGAAAAAGTTCCTTTTAACAGAGTTATGTGCCTCATCAAAATAGATGTTATTGACCTCAATATCCGACTGACGGATACGATCCAAAGAGTTGTAAGTAGTGAAGATCAGAACGTTCTCACCTGCGGTGCGGGCAGTGTTAGCAAACAGGTGAATCTTCTCGGGGTTAGTAGAAGAGAAGTGATGAGTTTCACCACTGTGAACGTGCATCACATGAGTGTACTTAGTATCAATAAACTCCAGAAACTCTGCGGAGAGTTGTTCAGCAAGAAGGATGCGGGGTGCTACAACAACGGTAGTCATTCCGTTGTCAATATATTTGCAGTTACGGATAATATCAAAGAACATGGTAGGAGTCTTCCCACCACCAGTAGGTATAACGATTTGACCTTTATCGTATGCGAGCATTGCATCCAATGCACGGATTTGGTTAGGACGGAGTTGCATTAACCTCGTGTTCAATAAAATAATAATAACCCCTCACCAGTTGCCTGGCAAGGGGTTTCCGATAAGGACTCCTTATCAAACCAGATAGTTCGATTCGTAGTCAATCAGTTCAGAAGGAATGAGATCTTCGAATACATCTCGGACTGCACCTTTCTCAGGATGGAATAGAGTAATACCGAGGTGATCGTACTTCAAATGAGTAGCAACATGGATGACAAATTGACCATCCCTGTTTTCAGTCAACTGACTGAGTTTGTTGTTCTCATCAGGAGTAACTTCGATAGTCTGACAACACATAAGGAAGAGAGTCTTGAACTTGTCCAGATCTGTCAACCAAATATCTGCGTTGTCGTACACCATCCTTGCAACAAATTGAGGAGACATACAGTGATCTTTAGTAGTCTTATTCCCCTTGCGTTTTGCAGACATTGCTGCAGCACTAATGTAACCCGTTTTGTTAGGTTCTCCTGCACAGAATACCTGATCATACAGGATTCTTGTCATGGATCTTTGTGTAAACTGATTTGCATCTTTCCAAAAAGGAAGAACTCCTCTCATTGCATGAAAAGTAATCTTTGCGAACTCTTCCCACTTATTCATGCCCAGTCCTCCATGTTATCCTTCGAGTCAATCTGCGGAGTGAAGAGGAAGAAACTATCTTCAACAGGATTGTATTTACCTGCACGATAGTCATCAGCAATTCGCAGACACTTCTCCAACATGTCAGACATCATCTGATCCCTCTTGTAGTCACGAACCTTTTGAAGTTTCCCAGAAGTCTGTTTGTTGATGGATGCAACAACTCCAACCTTTTCTACATCTTTGTGTTGAAGAAGCAAGCAAATATCAAAGAAACAACGAGGATCATAATCAAGGTCTTGAACACCACCAGTACCAGAACCACCCTTAAAGGTTTTGTTCAAGTATGCTACATCGTTCACGGGAGTAACCTTGGAACGAGTAGAGAACGCAGTGATCTCAGACTTATACTGAGAGACCCACTGTTTGCGACTCTCATCACTGTAAGACTTTACAGGAGTAATGATACCGTACTTTGCACGGAGTTTCTCACGGAGATAAGGAAACTCGTTGGTCTTCTGGTTAAGACGAATCAGACGGGCATTGATGGACTTGTCATCATCAATGTCGATGATGTTCTTCTCAACCATGTTAGCGAGGGTGAGAATCACATCGTTTTCAGTACGAGGTGCCTTCACATATTCATCATCTTCGTCATTCTCGTTCGACTGATAGATCATCAGATCTTCTTCAGTATCGAACTTAACAAGTGCGACAAAGATAGTATCACGACCGGTCAGATAGTGTGCTTGAAGACGATGTTCACCACACACAAGTTCATAGAGTTCTTTAGAAACTCCTTCACCATGACACTGAATGACAACAGGTTGTTCATAGGTGAAGAGATAACGTCCTTCTTCAATACGATCAACGAAAGTAGCAACAGTCTCCTGAATGAGACCTTCAGCACGAACTTTATTCGTCAGTACATTATCAGTTCGTCGCAGAATCTGTTTCAGAGGAACCTCAACGAACTCAATAAAGGTAAGACCTTCACCTTTAGGAATACGGTTTGCAGCAGTAACCAACTCTACCTTTTTTTCAAAGGAGAGATCAATCGGGTTAATCATAATTTGTTGTAAGGGTTGCGAAGTTTGCATTATGCTTAGACTTGTTCCCTATTGGGATCGTTGTCTCGCGGTGAGGAGTAGTTTTGGGTCATCACCTCATCGGACCATCGTATCTTATCAGAAGTTGTTCAGGAGTGCAAGAGTTTCAGAGTCAAATTGCTCACGAACTCCAGTGTTAGGCAACCAATCTTCAGGATTGGTTTCCATCATCGACGCATAGAGTTCATCGAAATCGTTGTACTCGTAATCAAATTCGTTGTTCATTGCGAAAAGAATCAGTTAGTTTCGACGTAGATGTAATTGGGATGTTTCTGTTTGAAAGCATCCACTTGTTGTTGGTTTTTAAGGAACACCGAGAGGGTAGTATTTGGATGTTCCTTAAAGTAATACTTTACTTGAATCAGGTTCTTCATGCCATCAGTGCTCCACTAGGAATCTCTTGAGATTCTAGATAGGTTTCACGCCACTGGCAAGTATCGTGACAAATCCATTCTCCATCAGTAGTGAATAGATATGCATACTCTTCTGCATCTTCAGTAAGATAGGTGCCGTGGTCTTTGTCAAGACGAGGAGGGCAATTCTCACCACGAGCAGAATAATACTCAGGTTGATGATTCTCATCCCAACAAGTGCTCATATCACCACCATCAATCAGTTCGGAAACTTGCTCTTTGGTGTTGTAATGAGTCTTCAGGATACGACCCAACCACTCAGGATAACCATCCCAGTGATGATAAGCAGAGAGAATAGAACCGTCAGAGAGTTCGATTCCAATGCGGGATCGGGTTGCCATGTCGTTTGATTTGTTTGACCCTCTTAATATACATGGATCAGACGACCGTGGCGCAGATGGTGGACAGTTTGACCAACTGGCACACTACAGTGTTTGAGTCTCCATACCAGTAACATTCATACCCCGACGAATCATCTTCATCATCGCCTCTTGAGCAGAATTAAGTTCAAAATAACATGCCCACTTGTGATCTTCACCCAAATAGTAACCAACCTTATAGAACTCAGTTACTTGCGGTTTCCTTCTCTTCATTCTTCATAATAATAAGTTTTCCAGCAATCAAACCATAGAAGAGTTCATCTAGTCGATCTTCTTCTTGTTTGCAGGAGATTGCTTTCTCTTTCGAGAGTTTAATCAATGCGTTTAGTTCTTCTTCGTTGAGATTCCAGTCAACTACGTTGTGCTCAGTAACTTGCATTTGTCTCTGTCTGTTCTTAATTATTTTAACAGATTTATGAGATCTCTCGCATTGTTTCTTAACATTCTGTAACAAACTTCTCTTCAATAGCGAGAAGAGTTTCGTAAGGAATCCATGCAGGAGTTTCATTCGTAAACTGAACCTGAACTTCTCTCACCTTTTTTTGATGAAACTTAGAGTAACTTACTCTAGTATTCTTAACATAAGAAATTGGATTGTTCATTTTTTTAAGTGCTCCAATACTTTGACAAAATGCATATCACCATGAATATAACCTCCAATTATTATACCAGCAACACACAACATTAACAACCAAAGTGTCAATATAATCATCACATTGTCAGGTAATTTTTTTATGATCATTGTGGTTCACATACTACCATTTGATAATAGTTGCCGTAAGTATCTTGTGCTTGACGGCAGAAATACACTGGGTTCTTTGGTTGTAGTGATACGATCTCATTAAGAGTGACCAATGCAATAGCAAATTGTATGAATGGTAGAACCTTTACTATTGTCTCACGATAATTGTTATTCATCTACCACAAAGAAATAGGGCATTCTGATTTGGTGAATCTCCATTTCATTTCCATGAAACATCCACATTGTTTACATCTTTTAGTAACTTTATTGAATTGAGAACACTCATTACATAAGTCTTCCCTTAATTGTCTTTTTTCTTCTGAAACAAGAAGAGAATTTCCTTCTTTAACTCCTTGTCCAACATCTTTCAAAAATTCTTGAAAGTTCTGCATTTGTTGCCAAAAATCTGGATAATCTTCTTGATTCACGAAATTTGGTGAGTTTTTATCATTCATAATTTTACCAAAATAAAATGGAGGTGTCAAATTTGACAACCCCCATAGATTATATCTATAATAACTCTGTGCAGTTTCAAGAAACAGCTATATCCGGAGTATTTACATAGTTAAATGCTTCAAGTGCACCTTGAATCTTAACAAATTCTTCTTTCTTTGTATTAAACTCTTTCTCAAGTTCCATGAGTTCTTCTCTGAGTTTAGATGATCTTTCATTCAACTCAGTAATCAGTTCCTGTACCGACTTCTTTTCTTCAGACATAATTTTTTTCAGTAAATTACTGTGATTCGAATTTATTTATTCGATTCCAAATCAGAGATTTTCTTCTTGAGTTCGGTAATTTCGCCTTTCAATTCTTTAACTGCCTCGATGAGAACTGCCGTCAAGTTACCATATGCAACTGACTTCATTCCTTCAGAGTCTGTGAGAACTACCTCAGGTAAAATTTTCTCAACTTCTTGTGCAATTACACCAATTTGATGTGAATTCGAAGTTGTTAGATCATACTCAACTCCTCTTAACTCATTTACTTTCTCTAATGGGTTTTCAATAGTCTTGATATTTTTCTTAAGTCTTTCATCAGAGAATGCCGTAATTTGTCCATCAGCACTGATTGCAGCAACTGCTAAATTATTAACTCTAAATTCGTATCCACCAGTACTAGATGGAGTGTCGAAATATGTCTTACCAGCATTACCCCAATAGACTCTATTTTGACCATCTGTTGATGACTGCCAAGTATTTACATCTAATAGAACAATCTTAGAAGTGTCTTTACCGCCAACATACTGAGCATTCAAGTTTGAAACTTGAGTTGTAGATTGAACTTGAAGTGGAGAAGTTCCAGTAGGCAATGCAGATACAAAGCGACCAGCAGTTACAATACCAAGAGGTTGACCAATAGCACCAGATCCACAGTTAATTAGAGTTACTGTTGATCCATTAAGACCGAAGTTTGTAATAATACCACTATTTGCATATATTCCATCACCAGCATCAGTTCCAGGCACTCCCAATCTTCCTGTAACAGAAACATTGTCATAGGTTAATGTTGTTCCACTTATTGTAGTAACAATACCAGAATTGACATATCCAGTTGGAGCACCAATCCAACCAGAAACAACAGAAGTTGTTGTGAATCCAGTGTTGGAATATACGTTATTTCCATAACTATTACCTGTGTGTAGAGTTGTTACTACACCAACAGTGGAATAGAAGTTTGTAATAACTCCATTTGTACTTTGGAAGTTAGTGATAATACCTAGATTGATTCTAGCGTCTGGTGTTGCAAACTTACTATTTACTCTCAAGTTTGTAATAAACGAAGTTGAAGAGTTTAATGTTGTAATAGTTGCAGCAGTACCAGTAAGACTTACTATTGTACTTTCATCTGAACTTGTTCTTGCTAAAGTTGCAAATCCAACATATGGAACAGATAGGTGAGTAACTATTCCAGATTCAGATCTAACTGTATTTGATACAGATATATCATTTGCATTCTGTTGATCTGCATATAGTGTTGTAAATGTACCAAAACCACCAGGAGTTGTGCATACTATTGTCTTAACATCTAGTGTGTCTGCAATAGTAGAAACACCAGCATGTGAAGAGTAGAATGAGTTTTGGAATCTTACTGTTGGAGTTGTAAATGTGACTGCATATCCGGTGACTTCCATGTTACCGAATTGTGCAATATCTGTTACATCACTAGTAATGATAGAATAGTTCGTTGCGCCTAAACCAGAGAATACTGCTGTCTTATCAATCTGAAGAACTTCGAATGAAGCGTTTCCGATTGCTTGTGCACCAGCAAAAGTAACGGCAGAACCAACATATAGGTTCTTAACTTTCAGAGTACCATTGACTTCCATGGCATCTGTGAAGTTATAGATGCCTTGACTTTGACCAATGCCAACTCTATCTAATGTTAAGAAGTCAGCATCTCTTTCTTTGGAAATCATTCCAAATCTACGCCATTCACCATCGGCATAGATGTGACCTAAGTAACCACCAGCACTTGGACTGGATAGTAAATCAATATCACCCGCCTTTTTGGTGTCAGTAGGAGTAGAGATACCTACGGTTAGTTGTTTTGGTTGAGAAGCAACACCTTTGATGTATAGATCTCTGGTTTCAAGTCCCTCCTCAGACGTGCTGGTGACCTTCTGAGAGAAGTTTACTGGACCGTAGAACTGTGAGGTCTGATTATTATTTTCACCACCCTCAACGGTCATTCTCTCCTTAACTACGAGGTCATCGAAGATTCCACTATTTCTCTTCTCTGCTGTAGATGCTTGGGAATCATCTCCAAAGAAAGTAACGATTGGTGCCTCGATAATTTCCTCCTCACCAGTTGCACCATTGATCTTAGTTGCACCTGAGAAGAACTCACCTCTGTCGTTCATACCAGTATAAACAACAGTACCACCATCTTGTTCTCTTGCTTGTGCAATTAGAACCTCATCATCACTTAGAATTCTATCTTGTTTTACAGGTAGACCAGTAGAGTAGTTACCGGGACCAAAACCTAGGTATTCAAATGTATGTCCAGAAGCACGAAGAATAGATGGACGACGTAATTCTACAGGTAATACTTTAATCTTCTTGATTGTAGTACCCGCAACATAACTTGTGACTTTTGTTGAGAATTGTCCTCTTATAACCTGGAAGTTTGATACGGTGGCATCAGAAGTAATTCTCAATATTTCGGAATCAATAATGATAAAATCACCTTTCTTGAATCCATCAGTTGAACTAAATGTTAATGTAGTATCTGTGGATGTAATAGGTGTAGCAAGAGTTGTGGTAATACCCGCATAGATGTAGGATCCTCTACCTCCAAGATTCTCTTCACCAGCACCAAGAGACTTATCATTTGCTGAGAATATCGACTTCAATAGTCTGGTATCAGTTAGATCTATTGTTGGATTGGAAGTTGTTATTCCTGCATTAAATGTAAATGTAGTAACTCCAACAACATCAGATACTGAGAACTTTCTGCCAAAATAGGAATCTGGGTGCATACCAGATATTACAAATGTATTTCCTGATAGTAGTCCATGACTATCATCAGTTGTTACAGTTGCAATACCAGTTTCTTGAGTAAACAACATTGTTGTTATACCAACACCTCTGGAAGCATGATATCCAAGAGGTAGAGATGAATCATTTCTACCAGTGTATATTCCAGAACTTAGATTAGGTACATAAATTTCAATTTCTTTTGCGTTTGGTATACTTGTGATCTTAAAGAGACCGTTTAGATTAGGATCAACAAGTCCACTTAGTTCAATACCATCACCAACATTATTGATAATACTAGTTACTTGAACAACTGCATATGTACCTGGAACTCCAGCAGGGAATGCTGAAATTGTCATAGTTTGACCAACACCATACGCAGCACCAGAATCTACAATAGAGATATTTGATACTGTACTTCCAGCAGAAACTGTAGTTTTGACACTAGCATTTCTACCAACAATGTCCGTATTGAGTAGTTCAGAGGAGTATATTGTTGTACTTCCAACTGAGTTATTGTATCCAGAACCGCCTTCAATAATACTTAGTGACTTGATGCCATTAAATCTGTGTTCAATATCTGTGTATAGAACTACAGTTGTATTACCAACACCAGAAATAGTTACTCCAGTGATGCCAAATCCGATTCTATTATTTCCAAGGAAACTGTTAAGTGCTTCCTTAGTGAGGGATTTTCTTCTATCGTTGGTAGATACTTTTCCAAGAGGGAATATCTCAGCAAAACTGGTTGTAGGTTCTGGATCTACCTGATAGTTATCTCTATCTTGTTGTGGATATAAGTTTTTTACATCCTGGTTGAATCCTCTTTGACTTAAACCAAATCCAACACTTTGATTTGGATTTATACTTCCCAGAACGCCAGTTATATTATAGACACCATCTTGACCATCTCCACCAGGGATAAGTTCTTTTAATTCATTACTTCTGTAAATGAATAGAGACTCTTTAGACTTCTCTCTTTCAAATATTGGTAGTGCTTCAATTTGTTGTTGAGTTGATCTTGAGTTTACACTGTTTAGGAATGATCCAGGATCACTTGTTAATCCAACATAGGTAAATGTTCTGGGATTGGGAGTAGAATATACTTCAAATGATCCATTATATGGGAATAAAATATTTGCAGAAGTGTTGTTCGTACTTATTACATTCTTAATTTTTACGGTGTCTCCACTAAGCAAATTATGTGGCAGTTCTGTGGTTACTGTAACAGTTCCAGAATTGTATTCAATATCTTTAATAACTTTTGGATTTCTTAATTGTGTAGAATCACTTAGAGTAGAAGTTAAGAATGTTACCGATCCTATTCCAGTGTTCTTAGATTCTTGAATTACAAAACCATCTGTTGGTGGTCTAGAGTTTGCAAATTCTTTTGGAATAACATAACGCATCTTATAGAGACGATCTTCCAATCCTCTATTGTCAATTTTTCTTGTTACAAAAGTTGTTCCACTAGAACTTCCTAAAATACTTGTTCCTATTCCTACAACTCCAGTATATACTGTGTTAGTAGATTCATCTCCAGATCCAATAATGTACCACTGACCTTCAGTTGTATCGAATTGAATTGGGTGTCCATACTCTCCAGGTAACTTATCGGAAACACTACTGATAACCTTAAGAACGCCACCAGAGTTAGAAATGCCAATAATTGTATTTCCTACAGTGGTATCATTTAGAGTACTGGATAATTTAATTTGATTTGGATTTAATCCTGTTGTATAAACATAATATATTTTTTCCCCTACAACGTTATTTGGTGTTTCGCCAGTATCACTATAAATTCTTACCTTTTCTCCATTGAAGAATTTGTGATCTTCAGTTAAAGTTAGAATATTTCCAGTAATACTATTGATTCCAGAGTTTCTTCCAACATAATACTCTTTTGCCGATGATGTTGAAGCAGCACCAGTATAAGTTTCACTTGGAACTTGCATTAAAACAGGTGTCGAGAAAGTATTTTCTCCAGTACCAATGTTTACTGATAGATATAGTTCTTCTCCTTTTTTAGATCCGATTCTGTAGGAGTCGATCTGGAATGGTGGAATTAAATCTAAACTCTTGTACTGATCAATCCATAGTTTTGATGTTTGACCAGCAGAAACAATTTTCTGTACGTCAAGTGCTAACCAACTTACGTTTGATACTCTTTCCGCTGGTTGTCTGGGTGGAATAACATGAGTAATATATGCAACATCGTCTCTATCAAAAGATTCTGGTCTGAAACCTGTGGATTCTAGTGATACCGCACCAAAGTTAGAGTTGGAGTTGGTGATGGACATGTCACCACCAGTTTCAGCAACAAAGTGACGTGCGAATCCAATAGCAAATACAGAAACTGCCTGAATAATGGCATTATTGGTCACTTTGATATGAGTACTTTCCCATCCCGATCTATAAATTGCTCTGGAGTTTGTATGTAGAGGTTTATCTCCTTCAGATACAGTTTCATTATCGTTGTAAATACTCGTTTCTTCATCATATAGAATGAATGCATCATCATCTTTTTGCAGAGAGATGCCAGTAAACTGAGCAGTAAGCATGGATTTAAATCCAGTTGCTTTGTTACCATCTGCCCACATACCATTCATACCAAATACTGATCTCAAGGTACATGAGAAAATATATGGTGATGCTGATGAAACACTATCAGACTCTACAATTACCTGTGCATTTGATATTTGTGCAATAGTTGGTAGGGCATTTCCAGGAGTTTCGGGAGCAACATAGGTGAACTGTGTATCACTATCAACATTACTTACAATGAAGGATCCATTATATGAATCAAAACTGGTTGTAATACCAGAGAGCAATACAGGAGTGTCTTTGAATAAACCATGTGGTTCATCAGTAATTACGGTAATTGTTGGAGTAGATACTACACCATTACCGGATCTTATACTACTGATGCCAATGGAGTCAGCACGTAAGTCTCCAACAATTCTGGATTCATCAATGGATGCACTGAAATCTGTATTTGAGGGGAAGTTTGTTAGACCTCTACCACTGGTATCTCCATACGCAAAACTAACCTTAGCATAATACATGTCAAGGTCTGTTAGAGGTATAGATTCTGTACCTCCTAAGATTATATTATTAACACCGTCTGCATACTCAAATACGGTTAGTTTATGGTGAGAGTAACTTGGAGCAACCTTGATTCCATATGAATCCTTATAAACTGCTCTGAGTGGGTCTCCATCAAAAATAGTAAATGCAGTAAAGTAACAAGTACCAGTTACCTTGAACATTGATGTTGCTTCAACACCATCATTTTTTGGATCTGGTATATACAATGGACGAAGTTTTGTTTTACGGAGGTCTAAACCTACGATCGAAGTACCTCTTGGTAGGATTACACCACCATGAACTGAGTTAAACTTATATAAATCGTTATTCTCGTCAAATATTTCAAAATTTGATAGTTCAGAAAATTCTTGAATAGATGCTCCTATTGTTGTCCAAGCACCATTAAGTAACCTTTTGAACTCAGCAGTACCCCCTTGATTTGAAACAGAATATCCAGGTCTATTATCAATATAGTGAGTTCCAGGATATACTAATATAGTTGTTGTATCTATTCTATCGTTATTTTCTCCAGGTACAAATGAGAATCTAGACGCCTCTAATACCGCTCTTTGGATCGTTTTAAATGGTCTTGTTAGAGAGTTACCTCTATTCTCAAAACTATCAGTAGCATCAAAATCAGAAGGGTTTACATATAAAATATTACCTTCAGCATTTTTTAGGAAATTCTCTAATCTACTTAGGGGCATCTTGGTTTCCTACAGTGACAAATCTATTCTTTTTATATTTAGACACTAAAAAACCTCCCCTAGAGGAGAGGTTTTAAAGTTCACACGGAAGGGATTTGTCGCTGGTGTTATAGTATCACCAGTTTTTATTATACTATATCTGTGAGTTTTTTGTCAAAAATTTTAGTTTTATTCTATCTCGCACATATTGTAAGTATTTTTCATTATTAAATTTATTTGGAAATTTCCAAGTTGGTTCTTTTTCTGATTCTCTTGGGTGTAAATACCAATCAAACATTAGATTATATCTTGCACATGTATATGTTGCTTTAAAATTGTAAGTAGTGCTTGGTATGATGTATAAAGAATTTTCTACTCCTTTTAAATATTTTATTTCATTTCCTATGTTTGTCATTATGCCTGTTTTTTCAGATTCGGACTTTAAGAAATATACAATTCTAAAGTGAGTTAACTCTTCTACTCCACATCTTTCATTAAGCCAAACATCTCTATCGTCTATAGGAGTGCTAATTAAATTCCCAATAAAATCACCTAATGTAGTGGAATGTTCCAACCAACAAGAATGTGCAGTTACTAAACCCTTATCAATATTAAATCTATCACAATATTGGAACATTATATTTTGCATATGCAAAGAAAATTTATTCCATTTATCTACCGAGTATGGAAATTCTAAATCTTCACGATAAGAATTATCATCACAAATTTTTAATCCGTGGCAATCCAAGATTGGTTTAGTTATTGATAAACTATGGCCATTCTTATCAATAAGATTATATTTCAATTGTTTATCACAATCTTCGATCAAAAAATCAATCATTTCTTGATCAAACACATTTGATACTTTTACTATGTCATCTCCAAGAGGACTGTTTCCAGTTGAGTCTGTCATTTAATTTTTTATCTAGAACTATTAAGTATCTATGCTTTCTAGATCTAATACGCCATTCTCCTTCAACACCTTTAATAGAACCTCTAGAATGTTTGGTTCCATCAGAGTAGTAAAAATCTTTTTTTGGATCAGTTAATCCATAATACTTAAAGTTACATGCTTTGTATATTGTTCCAGAATGATGATCAGCGTCAGCATAACTAAGAATAGCACGAACGTCAGCATCTTTCCTAAATCTTTTGATGCACCTACTTACAAACCAAGAAGTTATATTATACTCTTCTTTTTGAACTTCTGGATCTACACATAGACGAGAGAGTTCGAATAGTCCCTCTTGTTCATCACGTTGTAAACCAAATGCACCTACGGCAATTTCTGGGACAGGGAGACCAGTAAAAATGCAAGCAGCAAGACACTTCCCAATTCTAAGGGGGCATTCCCACTCAGTATGCCTGAAAAGTCCATAATTATACCCCGATTTGAAGTCTTTCGACTCATCTTTTAGATAGTGGTGAGTATAAAGAAGATCTTTTATTTCTTCTTTACTAACTCTATCTATGTAAAAATCACTCTTCACTGGGTATAATTACTTACTTTTGTTTGTGTTTCACGATATATTCTACTGTATTTGCTACATCATTCATAGCAGTTCTTAGATCACTTTGGTTTCCCGTATGTTGATCCATTGTTTGTGGATCGGTTAGGGACCATCTCCATTGATCCATCTGTTCGTTGTGCCAGAGATTAATGATCATGGTTTTAATTTTATTTAGTTTTTAAGCCACAAGTCGGACTTGAACCGACGACCTACGGTTTACAAAACCGTTGCTCTATCCAGCTGAGCTATAGTGGCAAAAAATCGGATTATTTCCGATTATTTACTTATTTCTTATCAAAATTGAACAGTCCGTGATAGGATCCCCATACTTGTTCATCTGTATCTGGATCATGTCCAGTATCCGAAACTTGATAGTAATCTGGACCCAAATAAGCTTCTGTTTTTAAATAAGTATTATTTCCGTTTTTTTCAACATAACATTCTTTACAAACATTAGTACCGTAAAATCTGTCTATGTCTGCATCATATTCAAAGAGTACGTCACAACCTTCTTTGTATAATCTTTCTTCTGTATCTTCATATGATTTTAGTAAAATTTTACCATCTTCCGTTTCACTTACTTCTACTATAGCAACTCTATATGGATCTTTATCTATAATATATTTTTGTGAAATTCTGAAATGAGTTTCATCTATCTTAGTGTGATTAACTTCAATAAGAGCAAATTCTCTAGGCGCATGAAAAGCTTGACGTTGATTATCGAAATAACCTTCAAAATATTCAGTAAACTTTGTGATACTCATTTTGAAAAAAAAAATCTTTT
>Ga0213866_10000921_pt1 | contig 22718 bp, 23 predicted proteins | sample PICome_11_FD_160079 | JGI IMG/M metagenome (GOLD analysis project Ga0213866, IMG submission 160079) | Coastal seawater microbial communities near Pivers Island, North Carolina, United States - PICO284 | ecosystem: Environmental > Aquatic > Marine > Coastal | place: USA: North Carolina...
GGGTCAGACGACCGCGACGCCTGTGTGCGGGCGGTGTCCGGGACAGATATGGTGGTCCGTGTCTCGCGCGCCGCCGCGGCCGTGTGCGAGGCCCCGGCGGACGCGGTTTATGAAGTCCGCGGCCGAGTCCGTGGCGGTGAGCTCCTGCTCACCCATCCCCGGCATGCTGTCCCGCTGCGGGAGCCCTAGCCGGCGATATATTGCGCACCGTTGACCGTCATTGTGGCGCCGGTAATGAAGCCGGCATCCTCGCTGGCGAGATAGGCACACATGGACGCGATTTCTTCCGCCTTTCCGAGCCGGCCCACTGGGATGGTGGCGATAATGCCCTCAAGAACATTTTCCGGCACGGCACGCACCATCTCGGTGTCGATGTAACCGGGGGCCACGACATTGACGGTGATGCCTTTCTTGGCCCCTTCCTGCGCCAGTGCTTTTGTAAAGCCAATCAGGCCGGCTTTGGCGGCCGAGTAATTGGCCTGTCCGAACTGGCCCTTCTGTCCGTTGATCGAGGAAATGTTGACGATGCGGCCAAAGCCTCGCTCCCGCATGCCGTCCCAGACCTGACGCGTCACGTTGAAGGCCGAGGTCAGGTCAATATCGATGACCTGCTGCCATTGTTCGAGCGTCATTCTGTGGAACGGAGCGTCCCGGGTCACGCCGGCATTGTTGACCACGATATCGACCGGGCCCAGCTCGGCGGTAATGGTGGCGAGGCCTTCGCCGACGGCGGCATAATCGGCCACGTCAAACTTCACAGCCATAATGCCGGTCTCGTCCGTGAACGCTTTGGCGGCCTCGTCATTGCCCCCGTAATTGGCGGCGACCTGGTAGCCGGCCTGCTTCAGGTGAACGCTGATGGCTTTGCCAATCCCGCGGGTGCCGCCGGTGACGAGTGCTGTTCTGGACATGTAGATTCCTCCGGTTATGCTGCTTAGCAGCAAATTAAACGCATGGTGACAACCCGGATTAAGGGACTAACATCTATCCAGATCGCGATTGCGCTAGAGAATAGGTCTGGCGCGCCTGTCTTCCAGTTGAATTCTCAGGATTCACCCGGAACACCGATCTTAAAGGAAGAACACATGGCCAAGACAACAGATCCGTCCGACACGGTGATTATCAAGAAGTACGCCAATCGCCGCCTCTACGACACCTCCACCTCATCTTATGTGACGCTGGAGCACCTCTCGGATCTTGTCCGGCGGGGGGTGGATTTTGAGGTCCGTGATGCCAAGACGGGCGAAGACCTGACCCGCCAGGTGCTGACACAGATCATTTTCGAGAAGGAAACCAAGGGAGAGGGCGCGCTTCCGCTCGATTTTCTCCGCAAGCTGATCGGATTCTATGGTGGTGGTCCGCAGACCCTCCTGCCAGCCTGGCTGGAGATGAGCATGAACAGTTTCGCGGAAAGCCAGGAGCGCTGGAGCAAAACCCTCTCCGGGGGCGCGAGCCCGTTTGGGCTGTTTGAAAAACAGGCCCAGGCCAATATGCAGATGTTCGAAAGCGCCATGCAGATGTTCAAGCCGGGCGCCGCGGCCGCGTCCCGCCCGGACAATGGCAGCAGCAAAAAGACCGGGGCAGCCGGCGGCAGTGCCGGCGACCCGCTCAGCCTGCTCCAGCAGCAGCTTGCAGCCATGCAGGCTCAGATCGACGCGCTCGGCCGGAAATAGGAACGACAGGCGCCCTCCGGGACATTCAGACCCCGCGGCCCGTGCGGGGCCACCGGGTCAGCCCGGATCGGTTATGCCGCTTCGTTGGCCAGATTGCGCAGAACGTAGTGCAAGATCCCGCCATTCCGGAAGTAATCGAGCTCATTATCGGTATCGATCCTGACAATGGTCCTCGCGGTGATCGTTGAGCCGTCTGAAGTCAGGATCTCAACAGGCATCTCCGCGCGCGGCTGGAGCCGGTCAATCCCCTTAATGGTGATCTGCTCATCGCCCTTGAGCCCGAGATCCTGCCAGCTGGACCCTGCCGCGAACTGAAGCGGAAGGACCCCCATACCGATCAGATTGGACCGGTGGATCCGCTCAAAACTGCCGGCGATCACGGCGCGAACGCCCAGCAGGATGGTGCCTTTTGCGGCCCAGTCCCGCGACGATCCGGTTCCGTACTGCTCTCCGGCAAAGACGACCAGAGGAACCTGCTCCTCGGCATACCGCATGGCGGCATCATAGATATCCATCTGTTCGCCAGAGGGATGGTGAAGGGTCACACCGCCCTCAACGCCGGGCACCATCTGGTTCTTGATCCGGATATTCGCAAAGGTACCACGCATCATGATTTCATGGTTGCCCCGACGCGAGCCATAGGAATTGAAGTCCAGCACATCCACGGCATGGTCCTGCAGGTACCGGCCGGCCGGGCTGCTGGCCTTGATCGCGCCCGCCGGCGAGATGTGATCGGTGGTAATCGAGTCCGCAAAAAGGCCGAGGATGCGCGCATTCTCGATATCCCGGGGGGCCTCGACAGAGCGTTCCATGCCCTTGAAATAAGGGGGATTCTGGACATAGGTTGAGGCGGACGGCCAGCTATAGGTGTCGCCGCCTGAGACTGAGATGCCTTGCCAGTGCTGGTCCCCTTCAAACACATTGCCATAGCGTGCTTCAAACATGTCCGGCGTGACCGCCTGGCGCATGACCTCCTGGATCTCATGACTGCTCGGCCAGATATCCTTGAGGTAGACCGGCTGGCCATTCTGATCGGTGCCAAGGGCATCTTCCGCGACATTGACATGCATGGTCCCGGCAATGGCGTAGGCGACCACGAGGGGTGGGGAGGCCAGATAATTGGCCCGAACGTCCTGGCTCACCCGGCCTTCGAAGTTCCGGTTTCCAGACAGGACCGAGGCCACGACCAGATCATTTTCATTGACGGATTTCGAGATGGCCGGCGGAAGGGGCCCGGAATTCCCGATGCAGGTTGTGCACCCATAGCCCACCAGGTTGAATCCCATCGCATCGAGGTCATCCTGCAGGCCGGCGCGCTCAAGATAGTCTGTGACGACCTGCGATCCCGGCGCGAGAGAGGTCTTGACCCAGGGCTTCACCATGAGCCCCCTGGCGCGGGCATTGCGCGCCACAAGACCCGCGGCCAGCATGACGGAGGGGTTCGAGGTGTTGGTGCAGGATGTGATGGCCGCAATGACCACCGAGCCGTCCTGGACCTTGTAATCGGCCCCCTCGACGTCGTACTGCGCCAGCTCGGCCGGATCTGTCACGACATGGTCGCCACCCTTGATTTCGGCGAGGGCCTTGGCGAAGGCTGGGGCGGCCTCGGTCAGCAGAACCCGGTCCTGCGGGCGCTTGGGGCCGGCCAGAGACGGCACGACCGAGCCGAGGTCGAGCTCCAGCGTATCGGTGTAAGTGGGTTCGCTCATGTCGGGGCGCCAGTAGCCCTGAGCCTTCGCATAGGCCTCCACCAGAGCCACCCGATCGGGGTCGCGCCCGGTGTCGGCGAGATATTTCACCGTGTCCTCATCAACCGGGAAGAAGCCACAGGTGGCCCCGTATTCAGGGGCCATATTGGAGATGGTGGCCTCGTCTTCGAGGGTCAGATTGCTCAGTCCCGGCCCGAAGAATTCAACGAACTTTCCGACAACACCCTTTTCTCTCAGCATCTCGACGACGGTCAGGACCAGATCGGTCGCCGTCGCGCCCTCCGCCATCCTGCCGGTGAGTTTGAAGCCAACCACTTCGGGGATCAGCATGGAGACGGGCTGGCCCAGCATGGCGGCTTCAGCCTCAATCCCGCCAACGCCCCAGCCCAGAACGGCCAGGCCATTGATCATTGTGGTGTGACTGTCGGTCCCCACGCAGGTGTCGGGATAGGCGACGGTCTCGCCATCTTCCTGACGTGTCCAGACGGTCTGGCCCAGATACTCCAGATTGACCTGGTGGCAGATGCCGGTTCCCGGAGGCACAACGCGGAAATTCTCAAACGCCTTGCTGCCCCAGCGCAGGAATTCGTACCGTTCCTGATTCCGGGTATATTCAACCTCGACATTCTTGATGAAGCTGTCGGGCGTCGCGAAATGATCCACCATGACAGAGTGGTCAATGACGAGGTCGACAGGAACCTGGGGATTGATGGACTCGGCTTCCGCACCGAGCTTGGTGGCGGCATCCCGCATGGCTGCGAGGTCGACAACGGCGGGCACGCCGGTGAAATCCTGCATCAGGACCCGCGCGGGACGATAGGCGATCTCATGGGTCAGACGACCGCCCTGATCCAGCCAGCTCTTGAAGGCATGGATGTCTTCTTTGCGCACGGTGCTGCCGTCTTCGTGCCGCAGCAGGTTCTCGAGCAGGACCTTCAGCGAGGCTGGCAATCTGGAAACGTCGCCGAGTCCATTCTCGGCCGCAGCATCGAGGGAGTAGTAAGTGTAAGACTTACCATTTACGGTCAGGGTCTTGCGGGCGTTGAAACTGTCGAGAGAAGGCATGGACTGGAGTACCTCACTGGGCATGATGGGTGACTGTTGCCGGTGTCCTATACCGGTGGGCCGGGTCGTGCAATCGTCTCTGTGGAACTGGCGTGTACTGGAGGGCAGAAATTGAGTGACAGCGCGCTTTTGAAAGGGACAGGCCTCGGGGCTGTCCGCGGCGAGCGGATCCTGTTCAGCGGGCTGAATTTCATCCTTGAGCCGGGAGAGCTCGTTGTCCTGAGAGGGGCGAACGGGTCTGGCAAAACAACACTTTTGCGGCAGCTTGCGGGCTTGTCCGTGCCTCAGGCCGGACGGGTTGAGCGCCGCGCCACCCATCACTGGCTGGGACACAGCAACGGGCTGAAGGCGCATGAGACGCCGCGGCGTCATCTGATCCACTGGGCGGGGGTCTGGGGCAGTGCGGTTGCGATTGGCGACGTGCTCGACAAATTGGGTCTGCGGCGACCGGGCGATGTCCCCTGCCGGCTCCTGTCGGCCGGGCAGACGCGTCGGACGGCGCTGGGCCGGCTTCTTCTGGAGGACCGCTCCGTGTGGCTGTTGGACGAACCCTTCAATGCTCTCGACTCGGCCGGGCAGGTCTGGCTGGCGGGCCTCATGCAGGAGCATTGCGCTCAGGGCGGTGCCATTGTGACCGCCCTTCATGGCGCGGCGCCGATCACGCCAGGGCGGGAGTTCCGTCTGTGAGGCCGGCGCCCATCCGCCGCGGTTTTGGCCAGGCGCTTGTCGAGGCGTGGTCTGGCGGGGCGGGGTCTGTCCTGCCTTTTGGGTTCTTTTCCGGCACAGCCATGCTGGTGCCTTTTGTTCTGGGGAGTGCGCCGGACCGGCTGGCCTCGATTGGGCCGGGTATGCTGTGGCTGGCGCTCGCCCTGGCCTCGCTCGTGACGCTGGAGCGGATGTTTCAGGCGGATTTGCAGGATGGAGCTCTCGATCTTTGGGTGCAGGAGCCTGCGGCCATCTCTCTCGTGGCCCTGACCAAGGTCATGGCGCACTGGATCGTGTCCGGATTGCCGCTCGTCTTGCTGACGCCGCTTTATGGCCTGATGTTTCAGATACCGATCGACACCACCGTCCCGGCCATGATGGCTTTCGGCCTTGGCGGACTGACCTTTTTTCTCTGGGGCGGCGTTGCCGCGGCTCTGGCGGCCAGTGTTGCAAGGGGCGGACTGCTGATTGCGCTTCTGGCGCTGCCCTTTTATCTGCCAACAATGATTTTCGGCGGCATGACGGTCCAGGCCGGCCTTGAGGATCCGTCTTTCCTGTTCCTTCTGGCCTCGACCCTGTTCGCCCTTGGTGTCGCGCCGCCGGCCATGGGTGCGGCGCTGCGCTTGGCGGCAGACTGAAGGGGCCCTAAATGAGCGGCATGTGGTCTTTCCTTGCAAATCCCCACCGGTTCCTGGTCTTCGCCAGATATGCGGTGCCCATCAGTTATGGCGTGGGCCTCTGCCTGTTCGCCTGGAGCCTTTATCAGGCGCTCTGGCGGGTTCCGCCCGACGCGCTTCAGGGCGGGGACATCATTCGGGGCATGTTTATTCATGTGCCGAGTGCCTGGCTGTGCATGGGGCTCTATCTTGGCCTCGCCATAGCCAGTTTCGTCTGGTTTATCTGGCGCCATGAACTGGCCGATGTCGCCGCGCGGGCGATTGCGCCCATTGGCGCGACCTACACCGCGCTCTGCCTCGTCACCGGTGCTATCTGGGGCAAACCGACCTGGGGGACCTGGTGGCTTTGGGATGATCCGCGCATCATGTCGGTTCTGGTGCTGTTTTTCCTGTTTCTGGGCTATATGGCCCTGCGCTCTGCGCTGGAGACCCGGCAGCGGGCGGCCCGCGCGGGGGCGATTCTCGCCATGGTGGGCGCGGTGAATGTTCCCCTGATCAAATTCTCGGTCGATATCTGGTCCAGCCTGCATCAGGGGCCAAGCGTCCTTCGCGCCGAAGGCCCGGCCATGGCGGACGTGTATCTCCATCCTCTGCTGATCGGTTTCGGGGGGCAGGCGCTCCTGGTGTCGGCGATGGTTCTGACCCTGATGCGGGCGGAGATTTTTACCCAGCAGGGTGACCGGCTGATGGCCCGGCGTTTGGGGGAGAGCTGATCATGCCGGTTTTCGACAAGAACGGGGCCTTTGTCTGGGCGATCATCCTTCTCGGCCTTGGCGTGCCTCTGGTGCTGGCCATTTACAGTCATGTGCGGCTGCTTCTGGCGCAGCGCCGGCTCGACCGCTTACGGGATTCCGAGGCGGAGTCGTGAGGCGGTGGCTTTACGGGGTGCCCCTGATCGGCCTTGCCCTGGTCGGGGTGATCACGGCGCTGCAGCTGGCCGATCCTGAGAAACCTGGTTTTGTCGACGCCGTTGACCGGCCTGCGCCTGAGCGGGCCTTTGAGCGTCTGGCGGGCGAGGGCACCTTGCAATTTGCGCCCCCGCCCGGTCAGGCGCCGGTGATTGTCAATCTGTTCGCGTCCTGGTGTGGGCCGTGCCGGGCGGAGCACCCGGTCCTCATGACTCTTGCCGGGGCCTATCCGGACCGCTTATTTGGCATTGCCTACAAGGACCGACCGGAAGACACTCGCCGGTTTCTGGCGGATCTGGGCGACCCCTTCAGAGACATCGCCATCGACCCGAACGGGTCTGGGGGGCTTGATTTCGGCCTGACCGGCGTCCCTGAAACTTTCGTGATTGACGGGTCAGGACGGATCGTCCTGCATGTGCGCGGGCCCCTCAGCCCGGACATGGTTCCGGCGATCGCCGAAGCCCTTGGCCCTTAGGCTATTTCTTCTTTTTCTTCTTCTTTTTCTTTTTCTTTTTCGGGCGCTCGTCAATGTCTTCGGTCTCGTCGCCGGCCACGATGGCCAGCGCCCCGATGAGGCTGGTGCGTCGGGATTTCCGCAAATCCTCCAGCAGTTCTATGTCGGCATCGGCCACGATGGGGGCGGCTTCAGTATAGGCCTTTTCGCCCTCGCCTGTCAGGGAAACGGCTTTCGCCCGCGCGTCATCCTGCGATTTAACCCGTTGAACGAGCCCGCCTTTTTCCATGCGGGACACCATGTCTGCGAGGGTTGAGCGGTCAATGCCGGTCGCGTCCACCAGATTGGACTGGCTCTGGCCGTCTTCTTCGTACAGAGCGGCGAGGACCGCAAATTGCCGAATGGTCAGTCCCTTTTCCGCCAAACCGGCCGCCGAGAGATTTACCGCCACCTGCTGGGCCCGGTGCAACAGGTGCGTCGCTGAAGAAGCGAGGTGGAAGACGGGGTCGTTCTCTTGCTTCGCCATATCCTTCGCCTAATCTCTGTGTGCAGTCGACTATGATGTGAAAGACTCCCCGCGGAAGGGAGCTTGTTGTTCTAATAACGTGAGAGCCTGACAGTTCAATGACAGACATACTGGAACCTGATTTTGCGCTGGAAGTTCCGGCGGGTGAAGACCGTGAACGGCGGGTCTGCCGGCATTGCACGTTCATCGACTACCAGAACCCGAAAATTGTCGCGGGCGCCGTCGTTCTGAAAGATGACAAGTTTCTGCTGTGCAAGCGCGCCATCGAGCCGCGCAAGGGTTTCTGGACCCTGCCGGCCGGTTTCATGGAGCTGGGGGAGAGCGTGGAAGAGGCTGCACGCCGCGAAGCCCGGGAAGAGGCCGAGGCCGACATTGAAATTGACCAGCTTCTGGCGGTTTATTCGGTCCCGCGGATCGGTCAGGTCCAGGTGATGTTCCGGGCCCGGCTGCGGGGTGATTTTGGCGTGGGGCCAGAAAGCGAAGAGGTTCGTCTGTTCGACTGGAAAGATATTCCCTGGTCGGAGCTGGCCTTTCCGACCGTTGTCTGGGCCCTGACCCATCATGCGGAGACCCGGGACCAGCCCGTTTTCGCGCCTTTTGGGAACCCGGAGGGGACTGACCACCTCACCCGGTAAGCGGGCTTAGCCGGGCTGATCTTGCGACCCGTCGGCGTCGCGCAGGTGCTTGAGCGTGTAGGGCACGTTGAGCGCCGCGAACACGAAGGTGATGACCATATTGCCCAGTTTCCAGTTCGCCCAGGTGTCTTCCGAGAAGTTGCGCCAGAGAAACTCATTCCACAGGGCCATGGCGACGAAGAACAGGCCCCAGCGTATGGCCAGCGTCTTCCAGGCCTGATCCGGCAAGTCAAAAACGCTGGCGAACATCACCTTCCAGATGTTCTTTCCCAGCAGCAGGCTGCCAAAGATCAGGCCGGCCAGGAACAGGTTCTGAATGGTGGGTTTGATGAACAGAAACTGCTTGTCCTGAAGCACGATCCCAAGCAGGCCAAAGCCGCCGACAATGCCGGCCGTGAAGACCAGGAAGAGCGGAACCTTCTGCTTCCGGCGCAGGTAGCCGGAAACCGTCCAGAGCGTGGCCGCGATCAGGACGCCCGTCGCCCAGTACAGGGCCGTGTCCGGACCGGCCCAGCTGATCTCGAGCTTGGCACGGCGCAGCACATTGTAAACGAGCACAAACCCGATCACCGGGACCAGGTCGCCCCAGATCTTGTCGGCTTTGTCCGCCGCCGTTCCGATGTTCTTCCGCGTCTGGGTCATCTCACTTCCCGTTTCGGCCCGTAAGGATTCAGGCCTGATTACAGGGCCTACTGACAGATAATGGTCCCGGCGCCAAGGTGGCGAGCTGAGGTCGGCCTGTCAGAAAAAGGCTTTTGACAAGGTGATGGACAGATCTGTCCGGGCCTCACTGATAGGGGGCTTTGTGGTCGCACCTCTACTTTGATGGAGGGTCTTGCGGACGTCTGTGGGCCTGGCTCCGAAGCGCTTTTTAAAGGCGTTTGAGAAGTGTGCGGCGTCGTGAAAATGTAACCAGCGGGCGATCGTCCCGATTGGGGCGATCGTTTTTTCTTCCCCCAGCAGGCGGTGCGCCCGATCCAGACGGCGCTGCGTTACATAATGAGATATGCCGCCCAGCGGGTCAAAGGCGCGGTACAGGGCGGCACGTGACATGCCGAATTTGGAACCCAGATAATCCGGTGTCAGATTGTCGTTTAAAAGATTGGCGTCGATATGATTGAGCATGCTCCGAAAACGCAATGATCTGAAATCTGTTCGGCTCCGGTCAATCGAATCGCCGGATATCGTGCTGCGGACCACTTCTCGCAGGCCGCCGAACAGCCAGGCGGCGGTTTCGCCGTCATCCTCGATCAGTAATTTGTGGATCGTGCGCATTTGCAGGGCGAGGGCCTCGGCCTGTGGCTGCCCGGCTCCGAAGAACATCACGCTTGGGTGAAGTTTCGGGTTATAGCCGATGAGGCGGCTGGGGAAGTTAAAGGCCAGACCGGACCGTTTGGTCTCATTGTGAACATAGCGGCTGCTCAGCATATGATAGATCAGGACCAGGCCGGGGCTGATCGGTGAAGCGTGTCCGTCTATGGCCATCAGGCCCTTGCCACTGTTGACCAGTATGACGTGTACCCGGGACTCAACAAGATCGTCTGACTGAGCGGCGCGGGATTGGGTAAACTTGCCCGTCTCCAACTGCATGAAAACATTCTCTTCGAACCGCCAGAAGTGATTGGTGTGATCGAAGTCCGGGGCGCCCTGATGGGGTATTGTGATATCAAAAACGGGTCCCTGAAACGACCGAAATGCGTCGACGCGGTGGTGCGGCGCAAAAGACCTTGTGGTGAAGCTTGATTTCTTTACAGTATTCCGACTTTGGACCATGGACTTTCCTGGAGCGATTACTCGGTCTAGCTGATATTGTAGTAGAATAAGCTATAAAAGTATTGTATCAAAACGTCAAAGCAACCTGTAATCGTATACCAATACTTTCTAATATGGGTTGTATACTGTCTAGGTCTGAATCAGGATCAGGCTGATTGCGAGGGTTGCAGCAGCGAGAATCCGCCGTCGACCGAAGGGCTCGCCGAGCACCAGAGCCCCGAAAATCGCGCCGAAAACAACAGACGTTTCCCTCAAGGCGGTGACCGTTGCCGCTTCGGTCAGGGTGAAGGCCCAGAGCGCGGCTGCGTAAGAAACGGCGCCAAGCAGGCCACCGGTGATGCCATTTCTCAGTTGGTCGCCCAGGCTTCCCCAGACTCGACCGCGGCGTATCCAGAAGACGGCTGCACTGATCCCGATTGAGTCCAGAATAAAGAGCCAGACAATATAGGTGATGAGCGTGTCTGCTGTTCGCATTCCATTTGCGTCGGCAACAGAATAGGCCCCGATTCCTAGCGCGGTCAGACACGCCCAAAACAACGCGGCCTGACGTAAGCGTCCCGCCTTTTCTGAGGAGTGTTCAGGCAAAGCAAAAACGATCAGTGCGGCTGTTGCGGTGATGAGACCAACCCAGCCTGTAAGACTGGGCGTCTCTTGTAGAAAGATGGTCGCCAAAACAGCTGTCAGGAGCGGCGCAAGCCCCCGCATGACCGGAAAAACAAGAGAGAGGTCGCCCCGGTGCAGGGCCCGGACCATGGCGAACTGATAGCACCAGTGAACCATCACCGATAGTCCGAGGGCCTGCCAAAGGACGGCACTGGGCCAGGGGGTAAACGGCAGGAGTGGAAGGACACTGGCGGCCATCACCAGGGAGACCAGCATTCTGGTGGAGAGGACGTCCCCACCGCGCTTCACAAACAGGTTTGTGGCCGCCACCGTGACGGCGGAAATGAGGCAAAGCGCGACCGGAAGAAGGCTTGGAGACATTCAGCTGCTGTTCGGGAATTCTCGTCAATGTCAAGAGAATGTGCTTTTGAGTGTTCCCGAAGAAACGACACCAATGTCATGCTGACCATAAGAGATCTTGATTACCGGATTGACGCCCGACAGCTTTTTGAGGGCGCCAGTGCCCAGATATCGGCAGGCTGGAAAGTGGGACTGGTTGGACGAAACGGGACAGGAAAATCCACCCTTTTGCGCCTGATCCGGGAGGCATTTCTGGCGCCTGCCGAGCAGGACGCGATCCGGCTGTCGCCTCAGGCCACACTGGGGTGGGTCGCACAGGAAATAGCCCCGGGGAACGATACGCTTCTGAATGTTGTTCTCGAGGCTGATCATGAACGGGCACGCTTGCTGGAGGTCGCTGAAACGTCGGGCGATCCAGATCAAATTGCTGAGGCTCATGCGCGCCTCACGGATATAGATGCCTGGTCGGGGGAGGCGCGAGCGGCAGCAATCCTGGCCGGGCTTGGTTTTGAAGATCAGGATCTAACCCGTCCGACACGCGAATTTTCGGGTGGCTGGCGGATGCGCGCAGCCTTGGCCGGCGTCTTGTTCGCGCAGCCAGACTTGCTTCTCTTGGATGAGCCAACCAACTATCTCGACCTTGAAGGGTCATCCTGGCTGGAAGCCTACCTAAAGACCTACCCTCACACGGTTGTTCTGGTATCGCATGATCGGGAGCTGCTGAACCGATGTGTCACGCATACGCTGGCTTTGGAAAACCGGACCTTGCATCTCAGTCCGGGTGGTTATGATGCCTGGCTGGCATTGAGGGCAGAAAGGCAGGCGCACCTTCAGGCCCAAAAGGTCAAGCAGGATGCCGAGCGCGCCCATTTACAGGCCTTCGTGGATCGGTTTCGATATAAGGACTCAAAGGCTCGTCAGGCGCAGTCTCGGCTAAAACGGCTGCAGAAGATGCAGCAGGTGTCGATACCATTGTCTGAAAGAACACTTCCATTTCATTTTCCAAGTGGAGAGGAGAGGTTGGCACCACCTATGCTGATGCTGGAGGGCGCTGATCTAGGATATGGCGCCGCGGCCAAGATTTTAAGCGCCGTGAGCTTGCGCATCGATCCTGAGGATCGGATCGCCATTGTCGGAACAAATGGCCAAGGCAAGACGACCTTGGTGAAATCAATTGCTGACCGTTTGCCCCTGATGGCGGGCCAGCGGCGAATGCCGGGCATCCTGCGAATTGGGTATTTCTCTCAGGACCAGATGGACGAGCTGGCGCTTGGAGAGTCCGTTTTAGACCATGTTCGCCGTGCCTTACCGGCCTCTGCTGGAGTGGCGAAGCTGCGGGCGGTTGCCGCTGGCTTCGGGTTCTCACACGATAAAGTTGAAACGGCGGTTGAGAATTTGTCAGGCGGCGAGAAGGTGCGCTTGTTGCTCGGTCTCATGGGCATGGCAGAGCCACATATTCTGGTGCTGGACGAGCCCACATCCCACCTCGATATCGATAGCCGCGAAGCGTTGATCCATGCGTTAAACGCCTTCAAGGGTGCTGTCCTTCTGATCACGCACGATGTTTTTCTGGCCGAGGCCACAGCTGACCAGCTTTGGCTCGTCAAAGATGGCCGTGTTCGTCTTTATGATGGTGATCTGAATGATTATCGTCAGCTGGTCCTGCAGGCAGAGCGCCGGGCTCGGGACAGCCCGGCGACTTTACCCTCGGAAAAGCGTGCGCCATCCATGGACAGATCAGAGCGGCGTCGCAGGGCCTCTGAGGCGAGACGGCTGGCGGCGCCTCTAAAACGCCGCGCCGCGGAGGCTGAAAAACGACTGGAGGCGGCATCTCATGCCATTTCCGATATCGATGAGCAGCTTTCCAGACCGGGACTGGGATCACAGGATATTCAGGCGCTCATGAAGCGGCGGTCCGCACAGGAAGCCATTATTGCAGAGGCAGAGATCGATTGGCTGGAAGCCAGCGAGGCCTATGAGGCCGCTGTCGCAGCGGAGCCTCAGAGCGCGGCTTCCACCGCTGTTACCTCAGGAACATAGGCTTTCAGCATATTCTCGATGCCCTGCTTCAGGGTGAAGGTCGACGAGGGGCATCCGGCACACGCCCCACGCATCGACAAATGAACAATACCACTTTCGGGTTCAAACCGGTGAAAGATGATATCGCCACCGTCCTGAGCCACCGCTGGACGAACGCGTGTCTCGATGAGTTCGATGATTTCACCAACAATTTCCGCGGCTTCGCCGTCATAATCGTCAATGGATCCACCGGTCGGTGGGGACAGGCCATCACTATGTGTCGATATAACAGGCAGCCCCGCGACAAAGTGGTCCATAATCGCGGCAAGAGCCATGGGCCTGACATGGATCCACTCATGTGTTTCGCTTTTGGTGAGCGAGATGAAATCCTGTCCCAGGAACACCCGCACGACGCCGTCAACTTCGAATAAGGCAAGGGCAAGGGGACTGCTTCCGGCTTCATCGGCGGAAGCGAAGTCATAAGGCCCTGTTTGTCCTGTGACGACCTGTCCCGGAAGGAATTTCAGAGTTTCGGGGTTTGGTGTGGGCTCAGTCTGGATAAACATAGCGGCTCCCCTCAGCGATTGTGCACATTCCTAAAGTGGCGTTTTGGGTCGCCCCTTGCAAGTCGTGTGATCACTTCGACAGATCCGCTGAGCGCATTTCCTGGTTGCGGAGGGACAGCCGCAGCGCTTCGGTCGCCGTAGCGGCCTCACTCATGTAGAAGGCCATAGTCCCCGGGTGATCGGACAGGATCAGATCCGTTCTCGCCTGACTCATAATGATAAGGGGACTGAATAAGGCGGCGCGGCGCCATGCGAATAAGGCATCGTCATAGTTTGACATGGCCAGAGCAGACAGCTGGCCGGCCGAAATCTGAGGGGCTGCCTTCAAAAGTTCGCCGGCAACATGGGCTCTGGCTCTGGCATGATAAATTGCTTCGATATCGCTCGTGCTGGCTGGCCAGCCCTGTGCGGTATTGGCGCTTTGGCGGAGCGCTGTCAGGCTGTTATTTGCCCAGTCGGTCAGTTCGATCAGGCGCGCATCTAGGTCGCCGACAGAGTTGATTTCGGGTGCCAGGTTTCTTGCAAGCCGACCATCATAGCGTTGCAAAGCTTCTGCTGCAGCAGAGAGTGACGGCAGACTGTCTGACGTCCCCTCCGCAAGGGAAAGTAAGCGAGAGGCAGCAGAAAGATCTGCGTCCGGACGACCTGAGGAGTCAGGCGCGCGGCTGGCCAGCACTGCACTGTAATCAGAGAGGGCTCCGGCAAGGCCGGACTGCCACGCGGGCAGGGCCGTGAGGCGGGCCTGTGGGTGCCAGTCGGGACGATCGCCTGTCCAACCAGCTCCTGTGAGTTCCCGGCCAAGCAGGGTGAGCATGGTGCCAATTTCGGTCGATTCCCAGCCCAGTGTATCCGACGGGAAAATTTCCCGATCATCGATGTGATGACCTGAGAGAATGGACATGGGATAGAAGGTGGCGGCGCCGACAATGATGGCCAGAAGCATAAGACGTTTAAAGCGTCTCCAGAGCTGATTGGCTTTCTCCATGAGCGGGCTGGGCTCGGCATCGTCCAGATACGCCTCCGGCAAATCGGTCCCAAGCAGAGTGACAACTGGAGCCTCTGCCTCCGAGAGGCCTTTGGTTGATGAGACCGGAAGATTTTTGACTGCGGTCATCTGGTTCGGGGTTCCGATTTAGGCGTGGATTCCAACAATCCACGCGCAATTCTCATGCCGTTTGCAAGGCATAACACCTTTAAACTTTGTCAATACAAAGACAGAGGCTCGGATTTGGGCAGCTTTTCAGCTCTGCCGGCCTATTCCCCGATAAATAGGCCTTCTGGAACCGTCGGTGTGCTGGCGACGGCAACTGTGTCGGGCTCGACTCGTTCACCGCGTCCATTTTCACGGCGTTCATATGCCGCAATGAGAGATGTATAGGGTGGTAAGTGGGAAAACCCTATACCCTCAACAGGCCCTTTGATCTCGAAATGGAGATGATAAGTCGTTGGAGTGCCTCCGAAGTCATCGGAAATGTAGCCAAGAAGTTGTCCGGGCGACACAATATCGTTTTCTGCGACCTGAAGGGCACCCATGTTGAGGTGGAGGTAATTATATAGATTGCCGGTGTCGGTGCCTTTCAGCGTCAGAGAATAGCTGCCAATATACTGGATGATGCCCCCTTCTGTTGCGACAACTTCATAAAGTGTTGGCTTGTCCGGACGGCCGTCCACCATTTCGAGACATCCCTGACGCGAGCCAACCCGGATATCCTGGCCCTGATGGGCATTATTAGAGGGACATAACGGCGTATTCCGTGCCCGGCTCCGATATTCACAGAAATTATCCTGCCATACGACATCAGTATAATTCCGCGCATCGCACTGGCCACCCGTGCTCATGCCCCCGCCATAACCCCAGACCTGTGATCCCGGAAAGGCGGGGTCCTGTTTGATGGGAAAGACCATTTCAGGCACATAAATGGTGGTGTCTGAAAGACCTGCGCCGGAGCCAGGAGCCAGCGTGCCGGGGGGGTAATACTGAAACTTTATGGGGAGCGGTGCCGGATCAGGGGCTGGAGCCGGAACCTCATCGCTATCGACTGTTGCTGTGTCTTCGGTTTCTGAAGATGTCTCCAGGGCCGGGTCAGAGGGCGTTGGTTCCGTGTCCGACTCTAGCTGAGCAGGCTCCGAGGTGTCATCGGAAGCGGGTTCTGGTGAGGTGTCGGGAGACGTCAGGGGCGGATCTGAATCTGCACCGGGCATTTCGGTGGAGGGGGGTGATGTGTCTTCTTCGGCGTCCATGTTCGGGGAGGGGTCCGGGTCGCTCTCTTGGTCTGCTTCAGGCGCGGGACTCTCGGGTTGATCATCAGCCGGGGACGGATCGCCCTCTTCGGGGGAGGCCTCAGCGGTTTCGGGCCCCAGAAGGGGACTTGTCAGGGGCACATTCGCTTTGCGGTCTTCCGGCAAGGGCCGCCCATCACCGGGGAACCGAACTGCATCGCAACCAGATAGGGTGAGTGCGAAGACCGCCATTGAGAAGAGACCAGAGACTCGCATCATTGTGTTCCCGTCAGCAAGAGGTTTTCGACAATTTGAAGCGCTTCAATCTCGTCAATGCAGGGGTCACCACCCAGAGGCGGCCGTCCTTTGCAGTGAAACTCCACCAAGTACGACGCTCCATAGCGTCGGAACGCGACGTCGGCACCCGTCATGGTTTCCGAGAAACGCAGGGACCCGGACTCAAGGCTTTCCAGACCCTCGGGCGCGCTGACCAGACGATCAGAACCATTGATGATAGTGTCATAGGTTTCACCGCGGGCGATGGCGTAATACCCATCGGCCATTGGGACCACACGAAGCTCAGGGATCCCATCCACACTGGCAATTGCAAAGGATCTGGGCGGCAGCAAAACAGGAACCACTGGCGCTTGGCCGCCGGATGCAATCGCAAACTGATCTGAGCCGGGGGGCTCCGGGCGGCTGGCATAATCGGCGCGCGCGGCCTGCCAATCAATCGTGGCCTGCTTCCTTGCCGGTCCGTCGGGTGTCACGATTCCCGCCTGCTCCGTGCCGGGGCTGTTTCCCGAAGACGCCGGTGAGCTTACACGCTGATCTGATGGCTGACAGGCCATCAAGCCCAGCACGGCACCACCGATCTGCACCATCTGCCAGACACGTTTCATTTGGGTCCTCCTGAATGTCCGAAGCTGTCGGAGTCACGTTCAATATAAATCAGAGATGGGATCCGGCCGACCTCGGAGAGTACATCGTCTGGGCGTCGGCCGAAGGGGTCATCGGGCGGCAAGGCCAGGATGAGTTCCCCAGAATAACTGGCGCCCACCAGGATCAAACCACGTAGCGCCTCATAGTCTTCTGCCCAGGCCCGATAATGGCGTCTGGCCGCCGCAGGGTCCTGTCGGAAGGTCCGGCCGAGACCCACCAATGCCGCTTGCTGGCGAAACTTGACGATAAAGCGGGCCTGACGGACCACACCGTCGTCTGCTTGAATCGGCAAGGGCCGGATCACGGATTGTGGCGAAAAGTTGCTGCTTGGCTGGAAGGGGGTTATCGGCCTGGAGTCCGGAGGTGGTCGCGTGTCGAGGCTGGAGCAGGAGCTGCAAGAGATCAGGCCCGCGGCAAGGAAGAGGCCTATGGCGGCGCGGGATAATGCTACATGCTGCACTGTTTCGTGAAACGACATGGACCTTGCTCCTCCGGACCCTAGGGCGACAGACTGATCGTTGAGAGGTCGAGAGCCCCTTCGCCGCAGGGACGATAGCAGATCTCTGAGTCGGGCTCGATCGGCGTGGTTCCCGGAAACTGGCGACAGGGGCCGGTACAGCTGTCTGGCGCATGGGTGCTGACCCCGGCTAACAGGGTTGAGACCAGCTCTTCCGGGGACAAGTCAGGCCGTGCCGCCTTTATGAGGGCCAGGGCGGCGGAGACGTGCGGCGCGGCCATGCTGGTACCCTCCTCAAAGGCATAGAAGCATTGCTCCACGGCTTTGCCACTGGCGGGGTCGAAGCAATTGCTGGCCACCTTGCTGGACAAGATACCATCCGGATTGCCGTCGCCATTATCATCCCGGCTCAGGTCGCCACCGGGCGCCAGCAGGTCAATGGCGTCACCAAAATTAGAATAGGGAGCCATGTGCCCGCGAGCGTCACCGCTGCCGACCGTGACAACATTGTTGCAGCCGGCCGGGGCGTAGAATTCGGTCGAGACCCTGTCATTGCCGGCCGCCGCCACAACAATCACACCGGCTGCTGTAACGTCGTCAATGGCATCCTGCATCGACGCGGGGCAGGATCTGAACAGGCCGATCGACAGATTTATGATATCTGCCGGATTCTCATTCCAGACTTCTTCACCATCCGTATCAAACTCTGGAATGGTTCCGGCGGCCCAGCGAATGGCATCATTTATATCTGAAAGCCGGCCACCACATTTCCCGAGAGCCCTGACAGGGACAATTTTGACAGACCAGGCTCCCCCGGACACGCCTGTCTTGTTGTTCGTCGAGGCTGCGCCGATGGTCCCGGCCACGTGGGTGCCATGAAAGCTGTCTTCCAGAATTCCGGCTTCAGGACAGGCGTCGCCCGGATCGGTCGGGTTGGAGTCTCTGCTGTCGCCGTCATTCCCTGCAGCAGGGTCTGTTACCATGTCCCAGCCTCGGGCAATGTTGGGGGAGTCCGCGATGTCGGGGTGGCTCAGCTGAAGCCCTGTGTCGACAACAGCCACGACGATGTTCTGTGACCCCTGGACACCGGCCCGGGTCCAAAAATCCACAAAACCGGAGCCCCCGGCCGACTGGCCCGGCTCTGCGCCCCGATCATGATAATGCCATTGCAAATCAAACAGCGGGTCATTGGGACGGAATTTATTGATTTCAGAAGACCGTGAACGCCCTGGCAGGATCATTTGATGATCAAAGATGTAATCCTTTTCGACATATTCGAATTCTCCGGAGGCCTCCAGATCCTTCAAAACACATGCCATGGCCATCTGAGCGTCCCGCGGTGCCTGTTCCCCGTTGGCAAGCTCGCATTGGATTCCGTTTTCAAAGGCAACTGTTTTCTGCTCGAGCCGCTGACCCTGAAATTGGGTCGGGCTCAGTGCATCGTCTCCGATCTCGATGACCATCTGCCCGGTTCGAGATCTCTGGATGCTTGCGGCAATGCCGTATCGCGCTGCGGTCTGGAGCATTCTGTCCTCCGCCACCATCTGCCGGCGAACCATGCGGTCCTGTTGGACGAGTGCTCGCCGCGCGAGTTTGGTGTTGGAAAAACGGGGCAAGGTTTGCAGCCGGGCTTCATTGCTTAGCTCCGGGTCCGGTTTAGAGATCGGTCTGGTGCCAAGAGGTTGGCGAATCTGTGATCCCGGAACAATGCGTGTATCGGGCCGGGCCAGTTCCGCCCTGCGGATCACCTCAGGGTCCAAAACCGTGATGTTTCGGGATTTGACCGGTGCCCGCTGAATCCGTTCTATCACGGAGGTATCAGACAGGGCACGAACGCGGGTGGCCTCGTCAAGAACGACAATTCTGGCTTCCGCGTCCTTATCGATGCTGATTTCGCGCGCAAGTTCTGGGCGCCTCTGTGCCTCGGCGACAGCGATGGCCTCAGGAAGATCTCTGGGCTTCGCCACGATCGCCCCGATGACATAACGCGATCTGGTGGGCGCAATTCGAGAGGATGTGTCCGCGGCCCTGAACGTGGCCGAGAGCGCTCGCGCTTCTATAGGATATCTTTCAAAGTCAATCCCGTCCGACGATGGCGGGTTTCCCATAAGCTGCTGCAGGGCCGCGCTGGTGACGTCCTGCGCCCTGTCCAGACGCTCATCAATCCGATCGCAGCTGGTGAGAAAAAACAGGCTCCCGGCAATAATGGTACGACCGATCCCAACCCAGTCCGTCATATTTGTCAGCTCCTTAAATTCGGTGCCCCCCCAAGGTGGATACAAATCTTATGTCAGACCTTTCACATTGGCTAGCCAGCGCACCTTGAGCCGAGGGCCTCGCCAACGACACGGCCTGCCGCGAAGATTGCCTCCCTTGCCGGCACAGACAGCCCGGTAAGGTTCATGAAACCGTGAACCATTCCCGGATGCTCGCGGAGGGTGACGGGGACCCCGTGGGCTGCGAGTTTGTCGGCATAGGCCTGTCCCTCATGTTTGAGCGGGTCCCAGCCGCACAGAACAAGATGTGCCGGCGGCAGTCCCTGGAAGTCTTCGGCATCTGCAAAGAGTGGCGATACCCGAGGATCCATTCGCTCGCTGTCCGATGACAAATATGAATCGCGGAAGTAATCGAACAGCGTGGGTGAAATAAAGAACCCGCCCTCCTGAAAGCTTAGCTTCTTGGTCCTGAGGTCCGCGAACTGCACCAGCGGATAAAGCAGAAGTTGAAAGGCGGGCATAAGAAGGCCGGCTCGGTTGGCCTCCTGGCAAATATAGGCGGCAAGGTTTCCACCGGCGCTGTCGCCGGCCACCGCGATCCTGTCAGGATCAAATCCAAGCAGGTCGCTCCGCTCGACCGCCCAACACCAGGCGGCGAGAGCATCGGCGTGGGCCGTTGGAAACTTGTGTTCGGGCGCAAGCCTGTAATCAACCGACAGGATCCGACACTTCGCCCCGTCAGCAAGGCGCCGGCACACCACATCATGGCTGTCGAGGTCCCCGAGGACAAATCCCCCCCCGTGAAAAAACACCAGGCCCGGGGCAGGCGCAATACCAGCGCCTTTCGGGATATAAAGGCGAGCCTTTAAGGGGCCGTCTGCGCCGTCCATGATCAGGTTTGAAATTTCAGCGAGGCCAGGCAAATCGGTCTCGATGGATCGGCTTGCCCTGAAGAAACTCCGCCTCAGGCTGTCCGCGGACCCTCTTAGGTCGAGCGGGTTCAGGTCGGGGAGTTTAATCCAGTCTGCCCAGTCCTTGAAGAAGTCGTTTTCACCCATTTCGTTATTCTGCCTATGTTACATGGCGAATTGAAGGCCAATTCGACATCTTTTGCGTCTGGCCCTCTGGGATCAGCCGATGAAGAAATAACCCTGGAGCAGGTAGAGCACATAAGGTGTGTTTCCGTAGAAGATTTCAGGACCGAGTTCTGCCATGACACGCCCTCGCACAGCTTCGGGGACCCTGTCGGATAGCGCTTCCAGTGTTTGCCCAAGCTCACAGACGTCAATAGCCGCCAGGGCCTGTTTCATGGCCCTGTAGCTTCGGCCTTCTGCCTGAGCAAAGGCTGCGATTGACAGGGCCACCTCCCAGCGCTCGAGGCCGATCTGGCGGCCGAAGTCCTGAACAACGGCTTCGTCGGCAACGGTTCGGGGGCCGTGTCGGACCGGACGGGCGCGGGCCTGACTGCCCAGTTCCAGTATGTCGGTGACCCAGCTGAGCGCCCAGTCATACGCGGCATCGCTCTGGGCCATATCGTCGATAATGGTGCTGAGGAGCACGCCCTCATTCTTTCGGGTCAGCGTCGCGAGGGTGGTTGCGCGGCACCAGTGCGATCCTGTGTCTTGAAGCTGTGTCAGGCCATCAGCGACCCCATTCATGATAGCATCATATCCTCTGACCGGGAGGGATCGCATGTGCGGAGCCTCCGCGCGAAGGCTGGCGAGGGCCGAGCGCAAGATCAGTCTACGTTTTTGCTGTGGCGTTGCCCCGCGTGTCTGCAGATCACCGAGGGCTTGCCGAAGAGCCCTTTCCTCTGCATCTCCTCGGTCTGCAAGCGCTTTTGCATAAGCTCTCAGAGCAGGACGTTCATATACTTCATGATTTTGCAGGAGGCCTTTCTGGGCATCGGAACTCTGTGAAGCTTCGCTGGTCGGAAGAGGCTTCCATATGGCAACGCTGATGGCGATCGCGCTCAGCAGGCCAAAAACCAGAAGGCCCAGAGAGAGGGGTGTGCGCGGTTGAGACGTCATGACTTCAACGAGGTGTGAAAGAGGCGCAGGACCCGAAACCTGAACGTGTGACTTTTGCCCATTTGTTTTCAGCTTTCAAAGCCCGGCACGATGGACAGGAAAGCACAGTCTTCTGGGCTTGAAAATGGCTGAACCGAGGCTGAAGGCTCGGCTCTTATCCCATTCAGTCACCGAAAAGCAGAGTGAGAGGCTCTAATATGAAAGGAGGCTATTATGCTTAAATTTATCCTTGCGTCCGGCCTGGCTCTAGCGGTGCCGATGATGGCTCCCGCCGCATTTGCTGACCATGGGCGGCCAGCCTTATCAGACAGGAGTGCCGTGGTTTTTGTGCATCCGGACTTTTCGGGGCCTCAGCGGAGGATTTCCGGTCCTGTCCGAAATTTCCGGCATCTGCACTTTAATGACACGATTTCCTCGTTGCGGGTTCGTGGAACATGGGAAGTGTGCACCGACCCTGATTTCCGTGGCCGCTGCCGGGTCGTGGATGGCTCAATTGGCCGGCTTTCGGGCATCCGGATGAACGACAATATCTCTTCTATGCGCCCGATCCGCATTGGCCACGCAGGTCGATCGTATGATGGATATGAGGACCGGGATCGCCGGTCGAGAACACAGGGAATCGAAGGGCGCCGGTCGGTCTTCTTCCCCCGACCTGAAACGCGGCGTGGCCAACGCATCGGAGCCAGCCAGCAGGAGGCGAGGGCCTTTTGCCGGCGGCGGGGTCTTGGTCGGGTGCTATATGCGGACACATCCCGGCGTTATCTCAATGACCTGCTGTGTTCGCGGTAGCTAGCGCGCCCGGAGCCCAGGCTGGTCGTCGAAGGGATCGTGCTCTGCCACGAAGTGGCCGGGCGCGATCTCAATCAGCTGAGGCGCATATTGCTCGGCATCGGGATCATCGACCACTTCCGATTTCAGGAAACGCAAGGGGGCGCGGGAGTCGAGCGGGCTGGGGAGATCGCCTTCCAGCTTGGTTCGTTTCCGGGCCTTCTCCGATCTGGGGTCGGCGGCGGGAACTGCCGAAATCAGAGCCTTAGTATAAGGATGGCTGGCCGCCTCGTAAATGGCATCCCGTCCCGCCAGTTCGACAACCTTACCCAGATATAGCACCATGACCCGATGACTGATTTCGCGCACAACAGACAGGTCGTGAGAAATAACTATCCTGGCGAGTCCAAAC
>Ga0213866_10000922_pt1 | contig 22713 bp, 21 predicted proteins | sample PICome_11_FD_160079 | JGI IMG/M metagenome (GOLD analysis project Ga0213866, IMG submission 160079) | Coastal seawater microbial communities near Pivers Island, North Carolina, United States - PICO284 | ecosystem: Environmental > Aquatic > Marine > Coastal | place: USA: North Carolina...
GTGTGGCCAGAGGGCATACTAAATTCATCTGACGGCTTGACGGCACAATGGCAAAAGGACAGCGCATCGAAGGGGCGGGTGCGTTTGAGAAATTGCTTGAGACAGACAAAGCTGGGTATCTCAAACAAAAGTGCCAGCAAGGCAACTTTCACAAACAACATACTCTGAGTATCAAACTGTAATAGTGCGACCAGGACTATAGCCACATATAGATAGCCATCACCGGAGTGCGAGATAGCGCGAAACATTGCTGTGAGCGGTCGATAGCACTGAAGGCGGTTAAACCATAGCAGCGAATTTGCATCTAGGACAGCCAGTGATTTCAACATAGCGCTTGGTCTCGTTTTCTCACTATGCAGATATTAGGTATTTAATAAGACAGTAAATTGAAAAAATTATGGCATTTTGATGACAAATTCTGGTGTCCTGAACGGTGAGTTACTAGCAGCGCTCCAGTGGCCATAGCTTTAAGTTGTTGAGTTGAAGTTTATCTGGATTGAGCAGAAAGCGTATCAGGATAAAATAGGTATCCAAATCGAAGTTGCTGTCTGAGGGCAACTGACTTGGGGTTGGCGTTGCCGACGTACCTGCAGGAGCGGCCAGTTGCAACCCGTGATCATAGATATCTTCCGCCAGCGCGAGTTTTGCAATATAGCGCCAGTTGTCGACCAGATGAAAAGCCACTAGATCTTTGTCCTGGGAGCTGCGCTCCTCCACCAGTATAGGGCCAGGGTGTGGCCAGGCGTGAATCGGGTACTGTCTGATGGCTTCGTCAAGCCGTCGATTGTAGCTATCTGGTGGCTCTTTGCCGCAACAGGCACCCAGACATTTTTTTAGCTGATATCTAAAGCAGGGCTGGTCACCATTGGCATTGCCACTGCTCTCCAGTCCCAGCAAGCGGTGACAGAGGGTAAACTCGTCCGCCAGTTGCTGCAGTTTGCTGAGTGCCTGACGCGGTGATCGAAACAGACCAAAATGCTGCTGCGAGGGCTCAGCTGCGGTGACCTGCTGTACATTTAGTCGTTGATAGCCATGGTTGTCGCTATCGACCCGATACTGAAACAATTTACGGCTTCTTCGCAAGCGCCGGTTGTAGATCGGTGAGAGCTGCTTGATCTGGTCGCTCTCCCTGAGCTGAGCACCGAAGTCCGTGGGTGTCAGTTCAAAATCTATATGGGCTATTTTTCGGCTGATGCGCAGATCCTTGGGGTTGCTGTGATCTGAGGAAAAATGGCTCAACACCCGATGGCGGATATTGATACTCTTGCCGACGTACAGCAGAGCGCCTGCTTGGTCGTAAAAGTAATAAACCCCCGGCGCTTTGGGCAGTCTATCCGTGGCGCCCGGTTCTAGGAGTGGCGGCAATGACGTGTTTTTAAGCAGTTGTCTGCAGCAGGCCTGAATATCGTCCGCGGAAAATAGCGCCGAGGTTTTCAGAAAAAAATCGTAGATGACTCTGGCATCATCTAATGCTCGATGACGGTTTTCAATGCTTATCTGGAAGCGTTGAATAATTGTCGACAGACTGTGGCGTTTAAACTGGGGGTAGAGGTTGCGACTGAATCTCACCGAGCACAGCGGTTTGGTGCTGTAGTCTATATCAGTGCGCCGGAACTCCTGTTTGAGAAAGCTGTAGTCAAACCGAGCATTGTGGGCAACTAGGTTTCGGCCCTGCAGTTTTTCCAATAATTGTGCCGCGATATCAGAGAACAGCGGCGCCTGTGCAACCATCGCCGGCTGGATGCCGGTGAGGCGCTGTATAAAGGGTGGTAGAGAGGTTTGTGGATTGATAAAACTCTGCCAGGTCTCAACCAGCTGGCCGTCTTCCACCACCAATAAACCGATTTCAATAATGCGATGATAGTCGGCTCTGCCGCCGGTGGTCTCGCAGTCCAAGAATACCATTTTTTCTGGGAACCCGGATGATAGGTGATCGGGCAGGTCGGCGAAGTTACTCAAAAAGTCTAGCTGCATAGTGGGCTGTTTAAACTACAATCTTGAGTAACTATACGGCTTCCAATGCGGGTCCTATCATCGCATCCGGAGCAATAACTATTTTTTGCGATTGGCTCTGGCTCTTTTGCGCCGCGCGGCGGTTTTTTCAGCGCGCAGTTTCTCCCGGGTCGCCTTTTCGGCTCTCAACTGGGCAACTAACGCCATCTCCCCTTCAATTACCGCAGGAGTTTCAAAGCTGACCGGGCCCAGAATGCCACTGCGCAGTTCGTTGATAAATATTGTTGAGATGCGCTCCAGATCCACTTGATTGCCAGATCGCAGACAGCCCCGTTGAAGGCCAATAATCTCTAGGAAATCTAACTCTGTGGCTGGCAGTTGCTCGAGGCTGAAGCGCTGCTGAAGGCGTTCTGGGTAGTGCGTGAGAAAAAAATCAACAGCAAAAAAAGCCAGGTCAGCGTAATTAATGGCGGTATCTTTAATCGCGCCAGTAGTGGCTAATCGGTAACTGCTGTTGGGGTTCTCTATCTTTGGCCACAGCACTCCCGGCGTATCTAACAGCATAATGCCGTTGCGCAGATTAATGCGCTGTTGCCCCTTGGTGACAGCCGGTTCATCACCGGTTTTGGCGATATGGCGACCGGCGAGGGTATTGATCAAAGTCGACTTGCCGACATTGGGGATACCGGTCACCATCACCAGGGTATTGCGTTCCTCAGGCTGAGGATAGAGCTTGTTAATCAGCTCGATAATCACCGAACTGGGATCGGCGTTAACCAGATCCACTGCCATAGACCGGGTATTGTTTTGGTGGGTGAAGTGCTGTTGCCACAGCGCAGTGACCTGATCGTCGGCGAGATCAGACTTGGTCAACAGCTTGATCTGTGGCTTGTCGGTACAGAGTTGTTGAATCAGCGGATTTGAACTGCTGAAGGGAATGCGGGCATCTAGCAACTCAATCACAAGATTGACCTGAGGCAGAGCCTCGGTCATCTCTTTGCTGGCCTTGTGCATATGGCCTGGATACCAGTTGATAGGCAGATTGGTAGACATGGTGCCGCTACTCAGTGATCAGTTTTCACAGGGGTTACAGTCTAAAATAACCGGCTCCACTGTGCCACTGTAATCAAAATCCCTGTTTGCGAAGTTTTAGAATGGGACTTTGCTAGTCTAGATCGGCCAGTGGGTGAGTGTTTTTGTCCCAGGGGGAATCAAAGAAAGGAGCAACCATCTCGTTGGTCACCTGATCCCAGCGCTGAGGATTCCAGTGCGGGGTTCGATCTTTGTCTATAACCAGAGCGCGAATGCCCTCCACCGCCTCGCTATCTCTGGGACTGCGATTGAGATGACGCGGATTAAAGCAGTGATGCATCAGGTTGCGCTCCATGCGCAGATTGTCTGCCAATGACAGGCGGCGGCCAGCGCGTATCTGTTGCAGGGTAACATGCAGCATCAGCGGTGAACGCTGACGTAAAACTTCAGTGGTGGCCGTTGCCCACTGGGATTTTGAGGTGGTTAGTGCCGCGAAAATTTCTCCAAGGCTGTGTTTAGAGAAGCAGTGGTCGACCTCATCGCGAGGCCAAGGCAATTTTATATCCGCCGCCGAGTGCGAAACTTGAGAGCGCAGATTCTGAATGCGTTGGGCAACTGATAAGTGTTTGTCCTCACGCAATTGATCCCATAATTCGGCCAGCTGCTGGCTCGGACAGTAGCCGTCGGCTAAGCCCACTGAAATCGCCTCGGGGCCTTTTAGCAACTGGCCGGTGAGGGCCAAATATTCTCCAATGGCACCCTCGCAGCGACTCAAAAAATAACCGCCACCCACATCGGGGAAAAGACCTATCTGGGTTTCTGGCATCGCCAGTTTGCTGTTTTCAGTCACTATGCGCAGTTGAGCGCCCTGAGAGATGCCCATGCCTCCTCCCATAACCACGCCATCCATAAAGGCAATATAGGGTTTGGGGTAGGTAAAAACCAGATGGTTAAGTCGATATTCGGTACTGAAGAAATCCTCAAGCTGCGGATTGCCTTCCATTGCGGCACGGTGGAAGAAACGGATATCGCCGCCGGCACAGAAGGCACCAAAAGGACCACTGTGATTTGAGCCCCTAATAGCGACAGCTTCAACCTCGGCGTGGTTTTGCCAATCGCTAAGAATTTTAACTAGGCAGTGCACCATATCCAGAGACAGCGCATTGAGTGCCTGAGGTCGAGATAGGGTAATCAACCCAACGCCATTGGTGATCTGGCTGTGGACAAGAGATTGTTGCTGCAAAAGCCCTCTCCGTGAGATGCTGGAAACCCGTTTAAAGGGGGCTGAGAGTATGCTTGGCTGTCAGTATATTTGCTAGCTTTAACTGTTGCAGATTGGCGCTGCCAGTTAAAAATAGGGTCCAGCGCAACTGTTCTTGGAGAATTTCGATTTTGTCGATCACTGCTTGGGTGGAAACTGTGGCCGGTTGTAAGAACGGTTGGGCAACGGCAGTGATCTGCGCGCCCAGTCTAATACAGCGGGCAATATCCAGACCATTGCGAATACCACCGGAGCCAATCAATTGCATCGATGGGCAATTTTGGGCAACAGAAACCAGTGCCTGCGCTGTGTTGAAACCCCAGTTTACAAAGGGTTCAGCAATTTGCTGACGGGTTTGACAGCTGTTGCGGGCAATCTCAATGGCCGCCCAGTTAGTGCCGCCGCGACCAGCCACCTCAAGCCAAGCGATACCGGCATCGGCTAGTTGCTGCGCCCCCTGAGGACCAATACCGCAGCCCACTTCCTTGACGATCAGTGGTACTGGCAAGGTTTCAGCACAGTGCTGAATAACCTCTAAAACAGCATTCCAGTCGCGGTCGCCCTCTGGCTGTATCAGTTCCTGTAGGGGGTTTAAGTGAATCACCAGGGCATCGGCCTCTACCGACTCCACAGCGCGAATTGCCAGGTCCACACCCTGCTGTTTTAATTGGGTGGCGCCCAAATTGCCCAGCAGTATCCCATTGGGGATCCACCGGCGAGCATTCTGTGGCAGACTAAGTTCCAGTGCCGCGCGTTGGGATCCCAGTGCCATGGGAATTTGGCAGTGCTCAGCGGCCTCACAGAGATGCCGGTTTATCAGCTCAGCATTGTCGCATCCGCCGGTCATAGCGCCGATCATCAGTGGGGCAGCAATCGATCGGTTGAGAAAAAGCTCACTGCAATCTATGTTCTCAAGAGCCAGTTCGGGCAGTGGACTGGGCTCAAACTGATAATCGTCGAGACCACTGCCGTCGCCAGACTGATTCTGCGGCTGCAGTGCCAAATTAATATGGTCATTTTTTCGATCTGAAATTCCGGCCATTAGCTATGCCTACCAGTCAATCTTGAGCCACAGTCCACCAGTAGCATATGGGGCACAGTGAGTGCAGCGATACCAATCAGGCCTGTCTGTAGCAAGGTGGGGGTCAGTTGGGGGCTATTCTGCAGCCAAATTGCCGAGCCGACAATTGTGCCAATGGCGATGCCACTGTATATCGTCGCCTCTACCAAACTGCGCCGGCGCTCCTCTGTGGATAGTTTACTCAGCGTGTAGAGCAGATGTCGCGGGCTGTGTAAGAGACAAAAATACACGGCGAAACTGACTAGGGGTGGCAGCAGGGCGGCGGCCATAATTAAAACTATCAGCAGCGACAGTGACCTCTGCCAGTCAGTATTATCAATAGCTCGGTAGGCATACCAGAGCAGAATCAATCCCCAGGGGATAATCAGTAATTCAACTATTCCCAGCAGGGCAGTGGCATTGCTTGGACCCACCAAAAGCGCAAACAGTGCATGGGTTGGCTGACTTTGAAAAAAAGGGATGACAATGGGAACCAGACCGCCATGGGCCAGCACTGGCAGCCAGTCTGAGCGGTGCTCTACAGCCTGATCGCTGCGACCGAAGTGAATGGCCGATAGAGCCAGAAACAGCGCTAAGCACAGTAGTGGTAACCACTGCCAAAGCACCACAATAGTTAGCGCTAAAGCGATGTAGACCAGATGAAAACCCACCCAGGCCGGCAGAGAAGTTGACCAGCCCACTCTGCGAGCTATAGCGCCGTCCAGCCCGCCATGGGGGATTCCCAGCAACAGAATTGCCGCCAGTGCTATCAGATCATAGCTATTCATGTGAGCCTCGCCTTCTGCAGCTGGTCAGCAATGCCTGCTTGAGAAAAGGTATTTTCGGCATGGCAGCGATGACTTTGCTCCAAATAGAGACGCCGGCCTCACCCAACATAAAGCGCGCAAATTGATCGGCATCTAGCGCTCGCGCGGTGCGCATAAACAAGTCGATGGCCAACTGTGGATGTTGGATCAGCACGCCATTAAAAATAGCGTCCATCGGGTTGAGGAATTTGGCAAAGGGACGGGGCACGTTGTACTGGCCTCGCTCTATGCCTCGGGCAAGTTGCCTCGACTGTTGTTGAATAGTGGAAAATCCGTAACCGGAACTGCGGCGCACCGCGCCACCAGCTGCGCCGATTCGACCATTCTCCGATGATCTGGGTTCTAGGGAAATTACCCCAAACTCCTCTCGAACTTGTTGCTGGACAACTATACCCTGAGTGGACAACCATTGATCAATGGCATTGCGGTACCAGCTTTTATCCTGAAGTTGGGTGGATATCAAGGTTGACTCCACCAATAGATGCCGCTCTGAAAACGGCAGTACATACATAAAGTGTAGGCCCTGAGATTGGTCGACCCGAAAGTCCATCAGAGTGGCAATATCCGGTCGGGAGATTGGCTCTGCGCAGATAATCTCCCAGCCCAAAAAATGTTGTCGCAGATCATTGTTGCCGTGCTTTGGTGGTCTGCTGTCGTAAATATGTTTGGCGTTAAAAGCGCACTGATCGGTGACCACCTTGCCGCCATTGTCACAGGCTTGGATAGTAGCCACCGACTCTCGGCGCAGAGACACTGGGCTTGCGAGCTGCGCCTCGCATTCAGATAAATAATCTGCGGCACTGAGACTCAGGTACTGATAGTCTTCAGCGCTGTGGACTATGGCGCTGTGATCATCCACCAGTTGCCACTGTGACCAGCTGCCCTTGATAGCCGAGGCATAGGGCTCTGCATTCGCCGCTTTCGACCACAGCGCCCAACTGCAATCCCGCTGTGCAGGGGTTTTTGGCTCAATCACCACGGTTGATGGGGGGTTGGAAAGTGCACTCAGGTGGCGCGCTAGACTGATGCCAGCACTGCCGCCGCCGATAATGGCGATATCGGTATCAATGACTGCTGACACCGGAGAGCCCTGTCAATGCGCGGTGTAATTCAGTGCGATGTTGTGGCACCTGGCGAGGCATTATATCCAGCAGTGCCATTGCAGTGAGGCGCACCTTTGTGCGTCGTTTCACCACGGTTCTACCCCGCCACCAACACAGATTGTTATGTCTTAACTGAACGCCAATCTGTCGGTAGATTCGAAGGGCCACCGCGATGGAAAATCGGGCGCGCCAGGGAATCATCGGAATGCCCTGCAGAGCACTGGCGTAGTATTTATCTGCCAGATCTAGCAGTTTATCAATGGCTATACCGACACTGTGATGGTCGGCGCTTGCCGCTCGAGCAATTCGCTGGGCATCTACATTGATCCAACGGGCGGGCAGGTAGCGACGGCCCATCTGGGCATCCTCCAGAACATCTCGGGCAATATTGGTCAGCTGCATCGCGATTCCCAGATCCACGGCATAGGACTGTGCCCGCGGTTGATCACAGCCGAGCACCTTGCACATCATCACCCCGACAGTGCCTGCGGCGGCGTGACAGTAGCGCAAAAGTTGGTCTTGGTTCTCAATGGCAGCAGGCACCTGATCGCTGATCATTCCCGCCACCAATTCGCGGGCTGCCGATAGAGGGATATCAGCCTGCTGGGCAAGCCTGAGAAAATTCTCAAGCGCACTATCTGCTCCCGCTGATACTTTACCTTTTTCAAGGCCCTGATAAATCGCCTGCAAGCGCGATTCCCGCGACGCTAGGTTGCCATCGGCAAGATCATCGACATAGCGGCAAAATTGATAGAGTTGCGCCGCCCACTCAGCCTGTTTCCGACCCAAGAAAATGCTCGCCCAATAAAACGACTTGCCGTGATTTGCCAGAACTTGTTGCGCAGTGGACATCTTTAGCCACCAGAGCCCACTTCGACACCAGTCAATAGTTCTTCAACCACTTTGGCTGAGCTGACTACCCCGGGCAGTCCAGCACCTGGATGGGTTCCGGCACCGACAAAATACAGATTTTTGATCTGCTTGTCGCGATTGTGAAACCTGAACCAGGCAGATTGGGTAAGCCTGGGCTCGATGGAGAATCCGGCGCCATGCATGGACCGATAATCCTGTGCAAAATCTTCGGGCGTCATCCAAAATACCTCTTCGATCACCGATGACAGCTGAGGCAAGATGGTCTGCTCCAATGCCTCAACAATTCGATCTCGAAGTATTGGCCCCTGAGTATTCCAGTCCACATTGCCTTGCAAATTGGGCACCGGGCAGAGCACATAGAACGACTCGCAATTTTCCGGGGCAAAGCTTTTGTCGGTGGCTGTAGGTCGATGCAGGTAGAGGGAGAAATCTTCACTCATCTCCTTGGTCTCAAAGATTTCATGTAACAATTCCTTGAATCGCGGAGCCAGCCAAATACTGTGATGAGCTATCTCTGGGTAGAGCTTCCGCGTTCCGAAATACAGCACATAGAGACCCATGGAGTAGTGTTTCTTCTGCAGCTCGAAGGCGGGTTTTCTGTCTGACATAAGCTTGCTGTAGCAGGTTTCAGGATCGCCGCCAAAGACCACTAAATCAGCATTGAGCACTTCCCCAGAGGCTAGTTGAACACCACTGGCTGTATCGCCTCGAGTGATAATTTTGTCCACATCGGCACCGGTTTTGACTGTGATTCCCTGCCGCTCCATCAGTGCACCCAATTCTGTCACTAGCTTGCCGGTGCCGCCCATGCAGAAAAATACGCCCCAACGCCGTTCCAGATAGTGGATAAGACTGTAGATAGCCGTGGTTTTAAACGGATTGCCGCCAACCAATAGCGGGTGGATGGAAAAGGCCTGGCGCAGTAAAGGGTGTTTAAGATGACTGTTAACCATCTGAGAAACAGTTTTGTAACACTGCAAGATAATCAGCGCGGGGACCTGTTTTAGCATATCCCAGACTCGCGTAAACGGACGGTGCACTAATTTTTTGAAGCCGATATCGTAGACCCGTTTCGACTGCTCCAAGAGCTTTAGATACCCTTTGGCATCCTCGGGTTGAAAGCGCCTAATTTCAGACAGGGTATCCTCTACCGAGGCGCGGTAATCGAATTGACTGCCATCGGCAAAGTGAAATCGGTAGAATGGATCCAGTGGGACAAACTCCAAGTGATCCTGCAATTTCTCGTCGAACAGCGCAAACAGCTCCTCAAATAGAAAAGGTGCAGTGATAACCGTTGGGCCCGCATCATGTTTATAGCCGTTGCGCTGGAATACCTGAGCGCGACCGCCAATGCTATCCAGACGCTCTAACAGTGTAACCTCATAACCCAAGGCTCGCAGGCGCAGTGCCATGGCTATGCCGGCAAAGCCCGCGCCAATCACCAGTGCATGGCCCGGATTCAAGCGATATAGCCTTGATTTGCCAGAGGGTTAGTTTTGGGAGTGACGGTTTGGATTAACTGATTGACTACGCTGCGCAGAGGAGGTGACTGCAACTGATTGGCTCGATTGGCCTCTGCCAACCAGGCTTCAACCTGCTGGTGAGCCAACAGAATTGCTTCACTGGAGGCGATGCGTTGTTGCCACTTTGCCACACGGGAGCAGTCCCCGGAATGGTACCAGTTGCTGAACTCACCACCGCTCGGAACGCTTTCAGCAAATAAGCTGATTACTAGGTTGGGTTTGCGTCCCCACAAATCTGCTGAACGATGACTTGAGGGGATAATATCGTCAATATCATTGAGGCCCTGATAGGCCAATCCGCACAGATCGATAATGTGGATTAATGCTTCACTGGTACTGTCTCTACCGGCAATAATCGCCGCACCGAGCACCGGCGCGATTAACAGTGGCGCAGTTTTATTTCGCGCAATATCCTGCCAGCAACTCACTGTGCTGAGCCTGTTGCGGTGTATATCAGCAGTCTGTCCTGAGCAGGTATCCTGCATGGACTGCGCCAGCAGCGCCACTAGTTTGGATCCATGTGTGGAATGGCGTGCAGCCAGCTCAAAGGATTTGGCGATCATCCAGTCACCCAGACAGAGTGCCATATCATTGCCAAACTGGGCGCAAACACTTTTCTGTCCGCGGCGGTATTCACTGGCATCGCTAATGTCGTCGTGGATTAGCGAGGCATTGTGCAACAGCTCACAGGCTGCAGCCCAATGTAAATTTTCTTTGTCGTCTAGATTGAGAGCAGTGCCTGTTGATATAGCCAGTTGTGCTCTGAATAATTTTCCTGGATTCTTGAAGTGATAGTTAGCTGCAACAGCTAAGCTATTATTCCCCCGGGGCATCTCTGCTTTGAGTAGTTTGTTCAACCGAGACAGCCAATCCGGTTTATTTTTTATTGTCGGGGCCATCGTTAAGTACCCTCGTCAGTCGTAACCTTTACGTTATTTTTAGTTATTAGTCACTGGCAATTTCTGGCATGAGGGAACCCGAGGGTTCCCCCAATCCTTCGCATTAGCAGATTACTCTGAATCCGCTACTGCAGCTGACCAGATTACGATACCGAAACCAATTTTGTTCCAGAAATCAGCTAGGTTGTAAATGATATTCATTGTTCCTGCATCTGCACCACCGCCTAGATAACCTAGGAAATATCCCAGTGGGTAGATAGCCCAACCCACAGTGACCAGTAAAGTCATGGTTTTATAGGCTTTCTGCACATTGGCGTTTGCAAGACTCGCATTAACCTGACTCGCTTCACCTTTAATGATGTACCAGATTACATAGAACCAAGCCGCCATTGACAGTGCGAAGGCTAAGCCTACATCCATCATGCCGGTTTCCCCTGCATAACCTAGCAGTAGCATTAAAGTGGTACCGATAAGGAGATTCCAGAATACTCGGCCTGGAACTTTGCCTACCGCCGACATAATTAAGTAGAACTCAACCATTAGGAGTGGCACGGTAAGTAGCCAATCGATATAGCGGAATTCTGTCGGAGATGTTCCTGAGGCAACCCAGACGTCACGCATATAGAAGTAATGTACTGCAGCTATAAGCGTCACAAGACCTGAGACTGTCAATGAGGTTTTCCACTTGCCGGAAACGCGATCGCGCTCCAAGAAGAAGAAAGCCGTTGCAGCGACAAGTGCCATTGATATTAACCAAAAGGACATGCCGACATAATCGCCGGACTGTAAGTTGTTAGTCATTTATGTAAACCCCTGTTTTTTCTAAGTTTTATGTGTCTATCCGAAAAAATTTTGACTTCCAGTGGACACCCCGCTATGTGATCTTGTTGAGATCACACCTTTGGGTTTGGAGCAGTGGCTGCAATTATTAGTATGTTAGAGCGCCGCCTCAAACCCTAAGCTTTATTCGCACACATTTGGCAAACGGATTCATTGTGTTACCCTTCTATTGCAATGTGCGCGTATATGACATTACATTATTTTATAACTATTACACTGTGCTGACAGGTCAGACTGGCAATCCATTCAGAACCTGTGATTCAAAAAATTAATGCTCTATTTGAGAATATTATGCGAAAAATTATCTGCTTCAACACCTTATTGTTCTTATCATTTCCCTTTTTTAGCACAGGTTTGCAAGCATTTCCAGCACAAGTTTGGTTGGAGAAGCCCCCTGAGGCCGTAAATATTGCGCCATCCAAAGTGAGCCGACTTGTCGATATGTCCTTTGAAGACCCCGCTACACAGGCTGTAGTGCTAATCAAAAATGGCGTGATTATCGGCGAGCGTTACGCAGAGGGTTATAACACCAATTCACGCGCCACATCCTGGTCGATGGCCAAGAGTTTCTACGCCGCGCTGATCGGCATAAGTATTGAAAGGGGCGAGATAGACAGTTTGGATGACAGGGTGAGCAAGTACCTCAGTTACTTTAACGATGATCGCAGCCATATTAGCATTCGTCATATACTCAATATGACCAGCGGTCTAGAGATGCCAAGCCATGAGCACGAAGATATGTACTTCACTCAAGACCACCTTGGCTATGCTAAATCGGTGATGGCCGATAAATCTCCCGGATCATTGTTTGAGTACAACAATGTCAACTCAATGTTGCTGGCAGATATTTTGTATCAAGCCACTGGAATCGCTGCGGATCAGTTGTTGCGGGAGAGAATTTTTTCCCCCATTGGGATTGATGATGCCGTGCTGTGGCGCGATGCCGAAGGCATTCCGCTCACCTACTGCTGTGTAGACGCCACACCGCGCCAATATGCTCGCTTTGGTCTGTTATTTGCCCGCAGTGGCCGGTGGCAGGATCAGCAAATTATCCCTGGTGACTTTGTGGATGAGACCTTCAAAGTGGTTTGGGATAATCTTGAAAGCACTACTATTCAGCAAAATCGCGGCTATTCACTGCACTGGTGGATTTCCCGCTACGATGACAACAATCAAATCTTTAATGCCAGTGGCAAGTTCGGGCAATATATCTTTGTCGATCGCGCTAATGACCTGGTGTTTGTCCGAGTGACCAAATACCATCCCATGGAGGGCGCGCAACAGGATTGGGGGCCATTGAAGTTTTTTAATAAGTTTGGAAGTGTTGGGTTTCGCGTAAAGCTAGCAACCTCTCTAGCCAGCATGGGATTGATCGAATTTGGAGGGGATGTGCGCACACCAACGACACTTGAGGATGGGAGATCTAACCAATTTTTTGTTAATTACAGCGCGATCATGGATGCTCTGGTAGATCTGACGCAGCCTTGATCAAATCTCCCCTATAGTCTCTAGGTAGATTTGGCCTCTCTGCAATATTGCGCTTTTAACCTCGCTGTCCATTTTATCCCAGCTGCGATAGGCCATGGCTGTCCGCGGATTATTGGCAAAGCGCTGTCGATGGCGGTCCATAAAGTGCCAGTAGAGACTGTTAAAGGGACAGGCTTTTTCGGTATTGCGCTGTTTGACATCATAGTGGCATTTTTGGCAGTAATCGCTCATCTTATTAATGTAACTCCCGCTGGCGGCGTAGGGCTTGGTTGCAATGAGGCCGCCATCGGCGAACTGGCTCATACCTCGGGTGTTGGGCAATTCTACCCACTGAATAGCATCTATATAGATACCCAAATACCACTGGTCCAGTTGTTGTGGATCCAAACCCGCCAGCATGGCAAAGTTGCCGGTGATCATCAGTCGCTGAATATGGTGGGCATAGGCGTAGTCCAGAGACTGGTCCACCGCCTGCTTGATACAGGTCATCTTGGTATTGCCCGTCCAAAAGTATTCGGGTAACGGGGTTGTCGCATCCAGCTGATTGAGCCTTTGGTAGTCGGGCATATTGACCCAGTAGACGCCCCGCACATATTCACGCCAGCCAATAATTTGACGGATAAACCCCTCGATTTGGGCCAGATCCACAGCAGAGTCAACTTTCTCAAATTGACTTAAAGCGGCCTCTACTACCTCCATGGGGTGGAGCATTTTACTGTTGAGGGCAAAGGATATTCTGGCGTGGTAGAGGCTCCAGCGGTGTTCAGATTTTTGAGTCATGGCATCCTGAAAGCGGCCGAACAGGGGCAGGCAGTATTGCAAAAAATAATCTAGTAGTGCCAGCGACTGTTGGCGATTGACCGGCCAGATAAGGGTTGTCTCTCGCTTGCCTATGCTGTTGATATTATGGCCGTCAATGCGCTTCAAAAAGGCACTGACATCATTGCTAAACAACAGTGGCTCGGGTATTTTTTCCAAATCTGCAGGTTTGAGTTTTTGACGGTTTTCGGTGTCAAAATTCCAGCGTCCACCGCGGGGTGAGTCGTCATCCATCAGGATATTGAAGCGCCTGCGCATTTTGCGATAAAAGCTCTCCATGCGATTGTGCTTGGATGGCTTAATATAGTCTTTCAGTTCCTCTTGGGACAATAGGAAGTGCTCGGTATCGCAACAGGTTACAGTCGTCTGTTCACCCAGCTGCAGACGCTCAAGTTGTTCTGCCAAACGGTACTCATCCGGCTGCTGATACTCAAAACACTGGATGTTATAGGTCTTGCCGAGAGCTATTAACAGTTGGCTGAGATCTGGATACTCACTGGTTTGGTCCAGTGTCAGGTGTAGCACCTGATGGCCTTCGGCCTTGAGATGGTCAGCAAATTCGGCCATGGCGGCGAAGAACCCACACAGCTTTTGAATATGGTGAACCACATAGGTGGATTCTTGGTGCAGCTCGGCTATCAGGTAAACCACCGAGGGATCTGTTTGTCTGTACCAGCTATGCTGACTATTTAATTGATCACCGAGAATTAATCTCAGGGTTTTGATCTCAGTCATTGCCATGCACGCCGCAGTCACTGGACCTGAATCGGCCAATCGGCGGCATCAACTGAATCCAGCCGATCTGCACCTTGAAAACCCTGCCAGCGACGAATAAAACCTTGATCGGGGTCGTAGAGCTGAGTTTGTTTATCCAGATTAAAGTGACGCCGCCCCCTGGGGTCGGCACCCACGCCGGCCAGGTACTGCCAATTTCCCCAATTGGAAGCGATATCGAAGTCTATTAGTTGCTGTTCCATATAGGATGCACCATAACGCCAGTCCAACTCTAGCTCATTGACAAAGCAACTGGCCACCAGTTGGCGCCCGCGGTTACTCATATAACCGGTTTCATTGAGTTGCCGCATACAGGCGTTGACTATAGGGAAAGGCGTTTTCCCTAGGCACCATTTATTAAACCTCTCCGGGTAGAAACTGGTGGTGGGCGCGGCGCCATTGATGCCGGAAAATGCAAACAGTTGATCGCCATATTTCTTTGCATACCACTGGAAATACTCGCGCCACAGCAACTCAAAGAAAATCCAGTAAGTAGACTCATTGCTTACAACTTCCCGCTCATACTGTCGAAGACGATTGACAACTTGCCGCACCGATAGGCACCCATTGGCCAACCAAGGGCTGAGCTGAGTCGACTCGACAGTGCCGTCGAGATGGTTGCGGGTCTGCTTGTAAGTGGTGGCGTATTCGCCGCAAAAATAGTCTTCCAGATGCTTCACACCTGCAGCTTCGCCGCCTTTAAACAGGCTCCCATTGGTTGATGGCGGTAGCTCATTGAGTTCAGTAAATCCTAGGGATCTATCCGGTGGAGGTGGCAGTTGTTGTGGTGCTGGTATGCTGTTCTGAATCCCTATGTCCTCCACACTGCGGCGAAATTTGGAAAAGCTGTTCGGTAACTCTGGTAGTGCAAACGGCAGCGAGGACGCAGCATAGAGTCGGTTATCGCCAACTGTAGAGATTTTAAGGTGCGGAAGCTCATCCCGCAGTGCCAGGCAGACGGATTGTCGATAGGGATCGAAATCATCGCTACAGAATAGGTGGCTGATCGGATAGTTTTTTACAAGGTCGGTAATAACCTTTTTGGGGTCGCCCTCTAGTACAAGCAGGTGTTGTCTAAGTCTCTGCAGGTTGTGATCAAGTGCTACCAGACTTGGGCGCAGAAAATTGAGCCGGTTGCTGGAAATGTGCGACGACAGATTACTGGTGGACTGGGCGCTGCCTCTGGGATAGAAGTAGAGGCATAACAGCTCATCCAATGCATCTGCTGCAGTTGTCAGACCCAGATTATCATTGATACGTAGATCCGTTGAGAACCAATAGATCCCTAGCTTTTTAGTAGTTTCCATCTAAGACCTTGGCAGTGGCTCTGGCGTTGTGAATACTCAAAATTTACGCTTGAAACCTCAGTTTGGATTTGCCGTGGATCTACTGCCACTGGACTGTCGTATACTGTTTTTCAGCATAATGCATCCACCGGTAACCGGGGAGTTAAAGATGAAATTACAGTCTCAGTCTATTAGTGACATGCCAAATTACACCGTACTCTGGTTGGGTGGCATGGGTCTAGTACCCTTTGTCATCCCTTTGCTAGCCATGATCAGCGCTGTGACTTCTGGTGCAGGTTTACACAGTGCTGCGGTTGTCGGATTCTATGCGCCTTATGTGTTTGTCGCCTACAGTGCCATTATTCTGAGTTTCTTAAGCGGTGTGTTATGGCACAGTGGTAGAACGTCGAACAGCCAGTCGATGGCAAATTTCGGCGTAATTGCCAGTAACTTAATTGCGCTAACTGCTTGGTCCACCCTGTTGATGGTTCACCTCTCTTCAATGATGACGCTTCTCGCAGTCACTCTACTACTCTGTGGTTATGGCACTTTGTTATTGCTGGAGCGCACCTTAGATAGCCAATTAGATTGCAATATGGATGGTGCCTCGGCTAAGCAGGTAAGCTACTGGAGAATGCGACTACTGCTTACCACCGTGGTGATAGTGTTTCATTCCCTGGTTCTTGTTTTGTTGATCGGAGACTTCTAGTAGATGGCCCAGTTGACCTTGTTTTATGACGGCGGCTGTCCGCTATGTCTTGCCGAGATGCGCCACCTGTATCAACTGGATCAACAGCAATGCATTGAATTTGTGGATATCAACAGTCAAGAATTTGCTAGTCAGCACCCCACCATAGATCGCGAGGAGGCAAATCGGATTCTCCATGGTCAGCTACCCAGCGGTGAAATTATACTGGGCCTAGATGTCACTCACAGAGCTTGGACGCTGGTGGGCAAGGGCAGGTGGATTGCGCCACTGCGCTGGCCGCTGTTTAAGCCCGTTGCCGACTGGGCCTACCTGTTGTTTGCCAGGCATCGCAATCTAATTTCTAGATGGGTTACTGGTCAGCCACGCTGCCAGTCCTGCAGTCTGGATCGCAGCAAGTGAGCGCGCCCTCTGGTGCACTGATCCGCAATGCACTGGTATTGGGTGCTGGGGGCGCTATGGGTCGCGCGCTTGTAGAGAAGCTTAGCCGAGATCCACAGATAGATCAGGTTTTCGCTGTTAGCCGCAGGCCGTTCAACAGTGTTTCTCCTAAGGTCCACTCTATCACCACCGAATATACTGAAACCGCCATGCAGCATGTGGTTGTGCAGCTGGCTCCACATGCGGGCACCTTCACGCGCGTCTGTATCTGTCACGGGATCCTCCACAGTGAGTCTGTCCATCCCGAAAAGCGCTGTGAAGATATAGACCCTGAATCCATGCAGGAAGTTTTATATGCCAACGCTCTAGTCCCCGCTCTGTGGTTGAAATTACTCCTACAACTCTTGGTGGGAACACAGCCCGCTGTGGTTGCCTGTTTTAGTGCCAGAGTGGGTAGCACGGGAGATAATCGCTTGGGAGGATGGTACAGTTATCGAGCATCCAAAGCAGCTCTCAACAGTCTGCTTAAAACCTATGCCATCGAATACCGTCGTCGCGCAAAGAATGTGAAACTATTGGCATTTCATCCCGGCACCGTGGACTCCCAGATGTCAAAGCCCTTTCAGGCTTCGGTTCCGCCGGGGAAATTATTTACTGCAGACTATGTGGCCGTCTGTCTCGCCGAACTGATGGATAACCTGCCCTGTGATGGGGAACTATCCTATTTAGATTACGCGGGCAAACCTATTCCCTGGTGATTCCTATAAACGCCGTATCCAGTGAAGACTTTTGCGCTACTGAAATCAGATTTAGCGTTAAAGACAGTCACAAAAAATATTTTTATGCCCACCTAAAATCAGCTGATATCTATGTAAGAAATAGGTTGTTTGAGGTAGAATGCCTAGCTACTTTTAGCCTGCGAAAAACTATTTAGGAATCTTCATCACTATGTTCAATTCACAACAGACCATTGAAGCATTTGACCCCGAGCTATGGAGCGCTATGCAACGGGAGGACCAGCGTCAGGAACAGCATATTGAGCTTATCGCTTCGGAGAATTACACCAGCCCCGCGGTGATGGCGGCCCAGGGTAGCAAGATGACTAACAAATACGCCGAGGGTTATCCCAGCAAGCGCTACTATGGTGGATGTGAGCATGTGGATGTAGCCGAAGAGCTAGCTATTGAGCGCCTTAAAAGTCTCTACGGTGCAGCGTACGCCAATGTGCAACCCCACTCCGGTTCCCAGGCCAACAGCGCAGTGTTCCTCGCCCTGCTCAAAGGTGGCGATACAGTGTTGGGTATGAGTCTTGCCGATGGCGGACATCTCACCCATGGTGCCAAACCAAATTTCTCCGGAAAACTCTACACCGCAGTACAGTATGGATTGAACCCAGACACGGGACTGATCGACTATGACCAAGTGGAGGCGTTGGCCCTAGAGCACAAACCGGCGATGATTATTGCCGGGTTTTCCGCTTATTCGGGAATTATGGATTGGGCGCGATTTCGTCAGATCGCAGATAGTGTCGGTGCCTATCTATTGGTAGATATGGCCCATGTTTCGGGGCTGGTGGCCGCGGGCGTCTATCCCAGTCCGGTGCCCCATGCTCATGTAGTGACCTCCACGACCCATAAGACATTGCGCGGACCGCGCGGTGGCTTTGTCTTGACCAATGAAGAGGAAATAGCCAAGAAGGTCAACTCTGCAGTGTTTCCCGGCAGTCAGGGCGGCCCCCTGTGTCATGTGGTTGCCGCTAAGGCGGTAGCCTTTAAGGAAGCGGCCAGTCAGGAGTTTGTCACCTATCAGAAGCAGGTAGTCGCCAATGCTAAAGCGATGGCTGCCACCTTTATGGAGCGCGGCATCAATATTGTTTCCAATGGCACCGAAAATCATCTGATGCTGGTCAGTCTGATTGGCAAGGACTACACCGGAGCCGATGCTGATCGCGCCATGGGCGAAGCCTTTATCACCGTTAACAAAAATGCAGTGCCCAATGATCCGCGGTCACCATTTGTCACCTCGGGTCTGAGAGTGGGTACCCCGGCGATCACCACGCGAGGATTTGGTGTCGATGAAACTGTGCAGCTAACTCACTGGATGTGCGATATTCTGGATAGTTTGGAGAACGGCACCTCTGAGCAAGTGATACCAGAGGTCAAGGCCAAAGTGATCGAAGTCTGTCAGCGCTTTCCGGTTTATCAGTAGTGCAAGACCACTGCAGCGAGCCCTGTGGCCCTATGCAGACTTAGGATAAGCCTAGAATACTGGTAAGACTCCACTGAGAAGCATAGCATCTGTGTTGCGCTTTGATTATCGGCCATAAATTTGCCCGAGCCACCAACGGTTGTTGTGCTAGAATAGCCCCCCTTTTTTGGTTGCAGTGCTATGTTTTGCCCATTTTGCAATGCAGATGATACAAAAGTCGTAGACTCACGTTTAGTGGCCAATGGCGGACAGGTTCGTCGTCGCCGCGAGTGTGTAGCCTGTAGCGAGCGCTTCACTACTTTTGAAATGCCTGAGTTGGTTATGCCTAGGGTGATTAAGACCGATGGTACTCGCCAGCCCTTTGATGAGGATAAACTGCGCGGCGGCTTGCAGCGGGCACTGGAAAAGCGCCCAGTATCCACCGAACAAATAGAGGTAGCCATCTCCCAAATTAAACATTTCCTGCAGGTCACTGGGGAGCGTGAGGTGGCCTCCCAAATTATAGGTGAAGAAGTGATGCGGCGGTTGCGAGAGCTGGATGAAGTAGCCTACGTGCGTTTTGCATCAGTCTATCGCAGCTTTCAAGATATCAGCGAGTTTCAGGCCGAGCTCAATCGGCTGAGTGAAGCCAAGTCAAATCCGGCCGAATAATATGCAGTTCTCAACCCTTGATCACCAAATGATGAGCCGCGCCCTGCAATTGGCAGAGAAAGCGCGCTTCACGGTCGCCCCCAATCCGGCGGTCGGTGCAGTGTTGACGCTGGGTGAGACAGTGATAGCAGAGGGTTTCACGCGGCCTCCAGGAGGCAACCATGCCGAGATTGAAGCACTGCAGCAGGTGGCGGATGCCGGAAGCAAAGCGGGTGCCAGTGGCGCCACGCTGTATGTAACTCTTGAACCCTGTTGCCATCAGGGCAAAACGGGACCCTGTACCCAGGCCCTGATTGAGGCCAAAGTGTCACGCGTGGTAGTGGCCTGTGAAGATCCCAATCCCCAGGTGAGTGGTCTGGGTATCCAGCAACTCCAGGCTGCTGGTATTGAAGTGCAGATCGGCCTTCTGGAGGATCGGGCTAGAACCCTCAATCGGGGCTATTTTAAGCGTCACACCGAGGGAAGACCCTGGGTAACGGTCAAGATGGCTGCCAGCTTAGATGGTCGCACTGCCATGGCCAGTGGTCAAAGCCAGTGGATTACCTCACCTGCGGCGCGAACCGATGTGCAGCGTCTGAGAGCCGTCAGTTGTGCAGTGATTACTGGAATTGGCACCCAGTTAATGGATAATCCATCGCTGACACTGCGCCTGGCCGAGGCAGACTTGGGCGTTCAAGACCCACTGCAGCAGCCCCTGCGGGTAGTGGTTGACGCGCAGCTACTAATGTCGCCCGATGCACGGATACTACAACCTCAAAATCAGGGTGGCTGTCTGATAGCGACTTTGGATGAAGACCCGCAGCGACAGCGGGCTCAGGCGCTTATCGAAGCTGGGGCTGAGGTGGTGTTTTTGCCGTCTGCCGGAGCCCATGTAGATCTGCGTGCCTTGCTTGCCAAGTTGGCCGAGCGCGGTTGTAATCAGGTGATGATCGAGGCCGGTGCCGGATTGGCCGGGGCCTTTATCGCCGAAGGCCTGTTAGATGAATTGGTCTGCTATTGGGCTACCAAGTTATTTGGTGACCGCGCCAGGCCTATGTTCGCGTTGCCCATAGATACCATTGATGCCCATCTCGCACTGTCGGTTCAGGATATTCGACAGGTGGGTGAGGATATCAGGATAACTCTGCAACCCGACAAAGACTATTAAAAATCATTTGTGCAAAGGTCTCAATTAGACAAAAAGCAGCATTTTCTAAGGTGAAATTATGTTTACAGGAATTATCGGCGCAATCGGTAAAATTACCGCGTTAGAGGATAGGCAGGGCGACAAGCGCCTGAGTATAGACACTGGCAGTCTGGGTCTTGATGATGTTCAACTCGGTGACAGTATCGCCTGCAATGGTGTCTGCCTGACGGCGGTGGAGTTGACCGCCACGGGTTTTATTGCCGATGTCTCAGTGGAGACCTTGGGACTCACCACTATTGGTGACTGGCAGGTTGGCAGTCGAATCAACCTAGAAAAAGCCATGCAGGCCAGCGATCGCTTTGGCGGCCATATTGTCTCTGGCCATATTGATGGTATGGGTGAAGTGGTGGATCTCCATGAGGATGCCCGATCTTGGCGGTTTCGTCTGCGCGCACCCCTGGAGTTATCGCGCTACATTGCCCGCAAGGGATCGATTGCCGTGGACGGTACCAGCCTGACCGTCAATGCGGTTGAGGGCAGTGAGTTTGAACTCAATATTGTGCCCCACACGCTGTTGCACACCATTATGAGTGACTATCAGCAGGGCACTCAGGTTAATTTGGAAGTGGATATGATCGCGCGCTATTTGGAGCGACTTACCGGTACAGACCAATAACCGGCCTATCCTGTTGGGATTATTTTTTTACGTAGAGAGAAGAGATGTTATTAAACAGTGTTGAAGAACTGATAGAAGATATCCGTCAGGGCAAGATGGTTATCTTAATGGACGATGAGGATCGAGAAAATGAGGGCGATCTGGTTATGGCGGCGCCGATGGTTAGGCCTGAAGATATCAACTTTATGGCCACTAATGCTCGGGGATTGATCTGTCTTCCATTGAGTGAACAGCGCTGTCAGCAGCTGAACTTGGGCATGATGGTCGATGATGAACGCAACAGTTCCAGTCATGGCACACCATTTACACTGTCCATCGAAGCCGCAGAAGGTGTAGCCACAGGTATCTCAGCGGCTGATCGAGCGCGCACCGTTCAGGCGGCAGTGGCCGCCAATGCCCGTCCGGAAGATATAGTCCAGCCCGGCCATATATTTCCCCTGAAAGCTCAGCCCGGCGGCGTATTAAGTCGTGCCGGGCACACCGAGGCCGGTTGCGATCTGGCGCGCCTGGCGGGCTTTGAGCCGGCCGCGGTAATTGTGGAGATAATGAATGAAGATGGCACTATGGCGCGACGCGATGATCTGGAGCGCTTTGCCAAAAAGCACGACTTAAAAATTGGCACCATTGCCGATCTTATTCACTATCGCTTGGTGACAGAGAAAACCACCAATTGCGTGAGTGAGCGTATAGTGAGTACTCACTATGGTGATTTCACTCTAAAAACCTATCTGGACAATGCACGCAATGAGAAGCATTTCGCCTTGGTTATGGGTGATGTCAGTGGAGATGAGCCGCCATTGGTTCGGGTGCATATCAATCGATCTGCCAGAGACCTGCTGGCGATTGAATCGGACAAAGGGTTTAAAACCTGGTCGATCCATACCGCACTGGAGGCGATCGCTAAAGAGGGTCGGGGTGTGCTGGTGTTGCTTTACTACCCAGAGACCGCCGAGGATATCGACCAAACTGTCACCCAAATGCTCAGTTTAAATAGCGAGCGAACCCCGCCCGCCAATGAGGTTGTCTACATGCAAGTGGGCACCGGATCGCAAATATTGATGGATCTGGGGGTGCATAAAATGCGCCTGTTGAGTGCACCCTTTAAATTTAGTGGAATCTCCGGCTTCGATCTGGAAGTTGTTGAATATGTTGCCTATGAAGGCAGTTAAGGGATCTGTTTATGAGTGAATTTAGACCAGTAGAGAGCCGTTTTGAACTCGGTGAAGT
>Ga0213866_10000923_pt1 | contig 22683 bp, 40 predicted proteins | sample PICome_11_FD_160079 | JGI IMG/M metagenome (GOLD analysis project Ga0213866, IMG submission 160079) | Coastal seawater microbial communities near Pivers Island, North Carolina, United States - PICO284 | ecosystem: Environmental > Aquatic > Marine > Coastal | place: USA: North Carolina...
TCAGAAAATTGTATTGAAAAAGACAATGAAACCTGTGAAGATGAGCAAAGTCAATCAATAACTCACACAATTGAAAAAAGTAGGTCGCTTTCAAACAGAACTTTTGAGTCAAGATCTATAAATACGATAAGTAGAAAACTCTGTATTCGTGAAAAAGAAGAGCAATCCTATTGTTTTGATTGATTTTAATATTTCTTGACTTTTTCAAAATTATCTGATATTCTATAGGAGAAAACAATGACACAAGAAGGATATTATATCAAAGCCACTGTAGATCGATGTGACGCAAAAGAAGCTTTATTAAAGACGCCAGAAGAAGGTGCTATTCATGTAACAGAATCCACAGGAGGTGCTTGGCGAGAAAATATGAGAGTGGGTGCTGACTATGTTCAGAAGAATCGTATTAAAGCATTGAGCTTGGAAAAGGTTCGAGCACAAATTGAATCACGAGGAGGATTTTTAGACCTATGAAAAAAAGACGCAAAGCTTCGAAAAGAACAGTGCGCTGCACAATGTGCACACAATATCGTTGGTTTGGAAATAATGAAGGTCGTTGGAATCGTAACACTAAGAAAAGAAAACATGCAGCAAAGGAGCAGTTGAAAGAATATGCCCGGTCAATTTAACGATAAACTCAAAGCAGAATATAATCCACCATTTACATGGAAACTGGTAAGTCCATTGTCATTTACATCGGATGAAATTACAGAAGATGACGCAGTTGTGCTAAAAAGAATTGGTATGGAAAATGACCTTTCAAAAGATGGAACAATTGGCTATACAGTTACAGCACCGATTGGTTTTGAAACAAACTTAGCATCTGTGCCAAGACTATTTTGGAATATTATGTCGCCTTGGGATGTTGCCCGCAGTGCAGTTATTCATGATTTTCTTTATTTGAATTGTGCGAAAGCATATCCTAAATTACTTCATGACGATCCAGATATTGGTGAACTTACATGGAAAGATGCACGAAGAATTTCAGATAAGATTTTTCGTTTAGCAATGCGGTGTTCTGAACCTGCTGTTCCTAAATGGAAGATTGGCACAGCATACCGTGCTGTTCGTATGTTTGGTGGAAAACCAGCAAGAACAATATCTTAATTTACTATCTTATGTTCTTTTAGTGAGGATTCTTCGATGAGATATTTATTTGTCTGTTTTTTACTTGTTGCCTGTGGTGACATTCCGAAAGAAGGTGATGGCTCTGAAAAAGTAGAGGTGAAGATGGAACTACAATATGACAATGGGACTAAAAGATTAGGTCCTTTGCTTGAATATATAGAATTAGATTATTAAGAAATTTGCTCGTTGACCTGAGAAGATAGACACGTAAGACATCAGTGCAAATCTGATCGCCTCCACCATTCACATTTTACGAAGTGTCAATGTTGGGGGCGTATTTAGACTCGATTACGGTTGAAAATATCAGAGAGGGCGAATGACCATGTGGGTCTAAAACACAAACTAAATCAACTGCAAATCCAGCTGATTATACTTCAGCACAGATGGCAATGGCCGCCTGATAGCTGACGAGGATTGAGGCTGTTCCTTGTCACCAAAACAGTCTCACCATCCTAACACAATCCTAACATTCATCTAACTGAAATCTAACATTATTTTTCTAAATAGAAATGAGGTAATGTCGCCTCTTTTTCTAACATTTAGCCGAGAATTCATTTATGAAAAAACTTTTTCTACTACTCACACTCATCACACTATCCGCAACCGCATTCGCAAGAGAACAGATTAAAATTGTAGGTTCATCAACCGTTTATCCATTCACAACAGTTGTTGCTGAAAAACATGGACGAAATGGATTTAAAACACCGATTGTAGAATCAACAGGAACCGGTGGAGGAATGAAACTTTTTTGTGCTGGATTAGGACCACAACATCCTGATTTCACCAATGCTTCCCGTGCTATCAAAGGTAGCGAAAAAGAATTGTGTGCGAAGAATGGCGTGACTGATATTATTGAAATCAAAGTAGGAAATGATGGTATTGTTTTTGCCAACAAAGCAGGAGAAAGAAGAATGAATCTAACTGTTGGTGAATTATGGAAAGCAATGGCAGAACATGGGCCAAAACCAACAAATTGGAATCAGATTCATCCACGATTTCCAAATCAACCAATTAAAATTATGGCGCCTCCTCCAACTTCAGGAACAAGAGATGCTTGGAATTCATTAGTGATGCAAAAAGGATGTGCTATGGCTGGTGTGCATAAATCTTTAGGAAAAAAGAAATGCGTGCAATTTCGTGAAGATGGTGTAGTTGAAGAAGCTGGTGAAAATGATACACTGATTGTCAGAAGATTAGCAAATGATCCAGAAACATTTGGTATTTTTGGATTTTCTTTTCTTGACCAAAACCGAGATCAAATTCAGGGTTCACTCATTGATAATGTAGAGATTTCATTGGATAGTATTCAGAACTATTCATACCCAATTAGCCGACCACTATTTGTATACGCCAAGAAGGCACATGTTGGTGTGATTCCTGGTATGCAAGAATTTATGGATGAATATGTTTCTGATGCGGCAATGGGAGAATATGGGTATCTCTCTGATGAAGGATTAGTTCCTTTGAGTGATACATTGCTCAACTTAGTAAGAGCAAGTGTAGAATAAATAGATCTTTTAAAGGAGACCTATTATGTATAAATTATTTTTAGTATTAGCCTTGACACTCTTTGTTGTAGGCTGCTCATCTCATCGTCATTCAATGTTTGAAGAACAAGATCATTTTCACAGTTGTGATGGTTCAATGGTTTATGTTGAAGAACCAGTTGTTGATTGTTGGGAAACTTTGAGAGATGATATCATCGAAGAGTTGAGAAATTCACCAGAGAGTCCATATCATGATTTTCATCATGAACATCCACATGACCATAATGAAGATGCGATAGGCTAAAACTCACCACCATAAATGACAGAGGCTGCTGTTTCAGTAACTTCTGTCAAACTCAACGCACGAATTTTCCCACCACGAATTGCTAACACATTATTTTCTTCAAACTTAGGAATGTCTACATCTTTCAAAGATTTAAGTGTGGAAAAACGATTTCGAAATGTAACTGTTTTCAAATTGTTTCGATCACTTGCTTCAATTGAAAGTCCTTCGCTACCTTTGAAATTTAAAGTATCTGAATAGTTAGCAGTAAGAGTTTTACTGTTGATGTGAATTTTATCGAAACTATTTTGCTCTACATCAACAACCATTTTATTCTTAGGATTTCTTTTAACAGAAAATCCTGAGTATTCAGTAAAATTGATACGGTCAAATCCAGATTCACTATTCACATCAAATAATGTAAAACCAAGTCTTTCAAAATCATTTGTAAGTGTTCCCGTAGTTGATTGCTGATAAACACTACAAACTAAATCTTTTTCTTCTTGAGTTGTAGTTGTTGAATATAATGCTGCATTATGAACTTTATCAACTTCTTTTGTTGATACTTTACCATCACTTACAATTTCTTCGGTAAGACTTAAACTTTGTGTAGCTTCATCTAAAGTATTATTGTTATAGATTAATGCTGCTTTGATTTTATCTAAAGACATTGAATTAAGATGTATAAGTTGGAATTACATTCACCTGCCCTTGTAAAAGAATCGAACGCACACCAGATGTATGTAATAACATAACATCATAATTATAATGACCAGGTGGAATTGTTTTTGTTATCTGAGAATCCATAAACAAAACAAAATCAGAATCATTTTTTAAAACTTCAAATTTCCAAAATTTTTTTGATTCATGATTTTTTCTCATTTGAGCAAATAATGAATAGTTAGTTAAACATTCAGGTGCGTTTTCAAGTTCAGTACACTGAACACCACGAACAAAATCAGCTCCAGTAAAAACATCAATGATTGACAAATTTGTTTGTGGTGTTCCCATAGTTCTTAGTTTGATTGTTGTTGAGTTTCTTCTGACAACTCTTTCTTCATTTCATTGATCATTGCAACAGCACCAACATTCATGAGTTTTTGCTGAGTCAATTGATCGATTCTTTTTTCAATTTCTTCTTGCATGTTTTTAATTTCTTCAAATTTTTGTTCAAGCCATTCAACACTTACAGACATAAAATCTCCTCATAAAAATATTTTAATTGTAAACCTCGATACATCATGACGGTCAATTAAATTGACATCTGAAATATTTGTTTTACCAGTTTTGACCACACAATTATTTGTTTCTCGGTCAAAAACGGCACCATAGTTAAGTTCTTCTCCAAAGTTATCAAACTTTTGAATATCTAAACTTACAGTATAAGCATTATTTGGAAATGGTGAAACGAAATATAATTTATATTCGCCCACATCAATCTTTTCTACTCTCTGTATGTTTACTTTATTTATTATAGTTTCAGAAGAAGGGACAAAATCTAATTCAGAATAATAGCGATAATCATGTGTATATGGAGGTCTTACTTTTGAGTAAACATCAATTTTTTGGTCTTTCAAATCATTTAGATTTGACCTGCGATAATCTACAACAGCACGAAAGATTTCTTTTGGATCGGCTGTGAAATAATTGATAGAATTTGATGATGCATCATTGTAGAATAACCTACCATCTTTTAGATTGATTGCTAATTCACCATCTAGTAAAGAAGTTGGTTGTCTTCCATCTACATCTGAATTTTTGATTTTGACTACATTCGCCATAGTTTCTCAACTTTCTTATCCATTTCTTTCATTCCAGCAATCAACAAAGCAATTAGTCTTGTGTAATGAACACCAGTAAGTTCACCTTTTTTACTTTCTGTGAGTTCTGGGTAGACGTTAATAACTTCTTCAGCAATTAAACCGGGAACATTTTTTTCTGTTTTTGATTTGACTGAATCATAAATGACTGGATGAAATTGACGAATCATTCCCATAGCATTTGTAATTTCTTGAATGTTTTCTTTTGATGCTAAAGTTGATTCTTGAACTACACTTTGAACAGTGATTGTTCCATTCACATCTCTTTTAACAAGAGTGTCTGCAACATTCGCAGAGGTTGCCGCATTCAAATCATTCAGTGCTTGATTGAAAGAATCTCGCCAAGTGCTAAAATCATCAGTAAATTCAATAGGATCAATAGGCATAGTATTATCTCGGAAAAAAAAAATTAAAAAAAGACTTGACTTTTTTAGGAAACTACTGTATTATAAAAGACTAGAACATTATCACCATTGTTAATTGGAGCATGAAACTGAACTATTGATGCGTCAACCAAGGCGATAATTTGATAGTCACGTACTTTATAGCTTCCCGTAGCAGGATCTGTTGATGAAGGTGCTTGAATTTGACCCTCAACAAATACTAAAGCATTATAAATATCTGTAGGTTTAGAAATGCGAATAAGAGTTTCGCCGTCAGGACTTGGATCACCTGCTACAACCGTTTCAATATACTCAAACATTTTTGGTTTGACTGCTTCAAGATATGCCTTTGAAACAGCATCATCTGGATCAACCGCAGTGCCAACATTCTTAATGCGAAAATTACTTAGGTTGAGATCACGATCCATTGTAGTTTCTGACATGATTTCCCTTCTTAGTGTTTTGAAATTATTTTACTAAGTTATTTATGCTTTTACTATTTATCAAAGAATGATTTATGATTTTACCTGAAAAACCTGAATATACCTTTGCTCAACTCAAGACAAAAAACATTGATGGCAAAAGACATTACGTTACCACAGAGGGTGATTCCTTTGTATCAATCACAACGCTCCTCGGACACTTTAGCGCAAAAGGAATTGCCGCATGGCGAAAGAAAGTTGGAGAAGAAGAAGCTAATCGAATCACTGCTGAATCCTCATCTAACGGCACAGCAATGCACAATTCTCTTGAGGTATACCTCGAAGGGGGAGATTACAAAAAAACAATCAAATCGCAAAGTGAACAAAATCAATTTGATTGTATAAAAGATCATTTAGACCAGTATCTTCAAGCTACTTGGTGGCAAGAAGAACCTCTTTATTCAAATCGTCTCGGAGTCGCAGGCCGAGTTGATATGATTGGTGTCTATGAAAATGCGCCAACAATCATAGACTTTAAAACTTCTCGTAAATTTAAGAAAAAAGAGTATATCACTAACTACTTCGAACAAGCGACTTTTTATGCCATGGCGTTCTATGAAATGACAGGTTACCCAATCAAAGATATATGTATTCTCATTTCTGTAAACAAAGGTGAAGAACTTCAAGTTTACAGAGAAAAAGTGAGCAACTATATGGGTTCACTTCACTCAAAAATCAAAGAATATAAGGCATTACAACAATGAAATCCTTTTCAACTGTAGCTACACAAATAAAAAAGATGACAAAGATCGATCTTCTTCTCAAGAAACAGGCAGAGAAATTGATTGAAATGAATCCTTTCTTTCGTGAGCATCAAGAAGAAAATGTTTTTATTCACTGGAAGAATGGTCAGCCATTTCTTCTACCGCACAAGATGTCGGGCAAAGAAGCCAAGCAGCAAGGCTTTGAGACAATGGTCAACACGGTCCGTCTTTCCTCCATTCTCCAGGGAAAAGCCCACATCAGCACTTGACTTTTTCCTAACACTCTGCTAATATAAATATTGAAACATCATGAGTCTGTGAGTCACGCCACTCAGAGAGGTGACGAGATCTTTCACATTGCTATCAGAAGAATCCAGCGCACTCGATGAGTGATTTTTTTAATTTATTTTTCTGAGGATTTTTTTATGTTTTCAAATTTGCCATCAATAGAAGATACTCCGGAGGAGATAGAGAAATTCAAATACAACTTTCGCAAAGCATGGGATTTTGATTTTCAGGACAGGAGTCCAACAGAAAAAGTCATGCGAGGTCTTTTTCAATCGACTGTTGATGCTAATGATAAATGCTGGCGAGAAATCGCACTACTTCAGAAAATAGCTTGACATTTTTAATTGACTGTGATATAATGTGTTTTTGAAGTCAATTGTTTTAGGAGGTTTTATGTCACGAACTTATCGCAATCCTGCTTCGAAAAATTCTATATTTCGCAAACCTCGGCATAAAGGAGCTTTAGTCGCCGCATCCGATGAATACGGAATTCGCAAGAAAGCAATTCCCCCAACAGACTATGATGATATTCCTGTAGCAGGAATTCATGAAGACTTTCACCTTTATAAATTGGACCGCAAAACTGACAAACTTTTTCGTGACCTTCGCAAGGAACGAGAGCGAATTTATAACGAAAGCATAGAACAACCTCAAATTGCTTGACAACTAAATCTTATTTTTTCGGTGGAGGCTTCACGCCTCCATTCACATTTAGGAGAAAATGTGAGAGAACTTTTAGATATAAGAACACCTCAACAATCAGCACACGACCTACGACAACGAGTTCATGAACTGAATCAAAATAAAAGAGGTGATTTTTATTCACTCTTGCCAGTCTATTGCGAAAGAAATCCTGTAGTATATTATTACTTAGTTAAAGAATATGAAACTAAATCTTATCGTTACTGAAATTGACCGAAAACTCGCCACACACTTTGTTGAAAAAACTCATTACTCACCCATTATGCCAAGACTGACAAGACATTTTCTTGGGTTTTACCAAGAGAATGAATTGAAAGGTGTATTGACACTTGGTTGGGGAACAAGACCACGACACACAATTCAGAAGTTATTTCCTTCTTTAAACACCGATGATTATTTCGAAATTGGAAAGATGTGCATGGGTGATGAAATGCCAAGAAATTCTGAATCACAGATGGTTGCTCAGACTGTCAAGTGGTTGAAACAATATCATCCATCAAGAATCTTTCTCTACACAATGGCCGATGGTATCATGGGTAAATGTGGCTATGTGTATCAAGCATCAAACTTTTATTATGGTGGTCAATATCTGACAATGGTTTATTTGATGCCCAATGGTGAGAAACTTCACCCTCGTTCCACAAAGAAACTTCTAATCGAAAATCAGGAATTCTCAGGTCGCAAGAAACTTCACTGGATGACCAGAGACTTCATGAATCATAAAGGTATTCGCCTGATTGAAGGTCAAATGTTTCGCTACATTTATCCTTTGAACAAGACCGCAAAAAGAATGATGGAGAAAGAATCCACCACAGAGTGGACAAAGAACTATCCAAAAGACCATGACTTGATTTGGTACGACAAAACTACATTACCTAAACAGGTCATTACAAAACCGAATTTCACATATGAGAATATGGAATTCAACCCTCAAGCACAGAAATCTTCTGAAATCAATCTCTTAGAACTTTTTTAAAAAAATACTTGACATTCCTGTCCAATCTGATATGATCTGATCTTTCAATAAGATAGGAGAGCAGAATGACTAAAGAAGAAAGAATCGCCGACCTCCAAGAAAAAATTCGCACCTGGGATGAGACCCGACTCGCCACACAAGGCCGAGCAGGCAAGCGCCGACTCGAATTTTTTTTAAAAGAACTCGAAAAAAGTTCTTGACATTTTCGAATTCTTCTGATAAGATCTTTAACATGATGAGCAACTAAGTAGTTGTTCGAATACGAAAACGCCATACGAAAGGAATACCATGGCAAAAAGAATCTCCCTCGCTCAGTTCAGCACCGGCATCGTAGCACATTACGGAAAAGACGTTATGTCTCGTAAAGAAGTCAATGAATATGCTTCGTATGCCGGTGTGAGCAGACCAGACGGATGGGATTCCGACAAAATTTTCAAAGATGCTCAAAGCAAGAACGCCAGCGGCTACCGCTTCAGCGCCTCCACAGCACAAACAAATCGTGCTAAAATTGATTACGCCACACTCGGCACTGACACACAAGTCAATGAGATCTTCGAAGATCTTGAGATGTTGACAGAAGTTGTGTCAAAGCGCAAAATCAATTCTCTCATCGTGAACGGCTCTGCCGGTGTTGGCAAAACACATACAGTGATTGCTACTCTTGAGCAGAAAGGTCTTGTGAAAGACCGTGATTTCATCGTGTTGAAGTCCAAGACTTCTCCACTTGGCCTCTATATGACACTATTCATGCATCATGACAAAGTGATTGTGCTTGATGACATGGATGATGCACTTCGCAATGATGATTGTTCCGCTATTCTCAAAGCCGCTCTTGATTCTTACGATGTTCGTGAAATCAGTTGGTCTTCGAAGAAGATGGCGAATGTTGTTGGTGCTGACAAGAAGACTCGCACCGCAATCGAGAATGAAGCTCGAACTGCTCTGCTCAATGGCGAGACAGATGTTGCTTTGCCAAATCGTTTCATCTTCAAGGGTCAAGTGATTTTTGTCAGCAATCTTTCTCAAGATAAGTTTGACAAAGCTGTGCAGTCTCGTTCAGTTTGTATTGACTTGACATTGAGTGACAAGCAAGTTTTCTCTCGCATGAAGTCTGTTGTGACCAACTTGAACAATGCTCAAGTTGCCGAGAAAGCCCTGACACAAATCGTCGATAAATACAACAAAGGCCAAGTCAATTTGCCTAATCTTCGAACTGTCATCAACTATGCTAATATTCTCTCCAGCAATGTCAAGAATGCTGACCGCTTGAGCAAGTATTGCTGATGCTTTTCGTTATTATTGTTCTGGTGTTTGTCCTCGGTAAAGCCGAGGCACCAGAACAGATTCAATGTTCATCTCCAAGTGAGACTACATCATGTTCTACTACACTGTAAAGATTCGCACCACAGATAATCAAATTCTTGTAGTTAATGGTTATCAGCAGAATGGTAAACTCACCAAAAAAACCGCAGAGCAAATTGCCCGTGAAGAGTTGAGTGACCCTAAGCATTGTTCTGCTGCAGTATACAATTCAAATGGCAAAAAAATCTATTCACGATAAGAGGAATCATGGGACTTGATATGTTTGTTCGAGAAATTCGTTCATGGGAAAAACAAGAACTTTCACGATTTGCACAAGCAATTCTCAACACAATACCGAAATCCTTCAATGTGAACAATCCTGATCCGGATGTCGAAGAGAATTTCAATATTGATTCATTTTTAGCTAAACATCCTACAATACCAGTACCTTACAAACTCGGTGAAGAACTTTGTTATTGGCGTAAACATCCAGATGTACATGGTTGGATGAAAAACTTATTCTTTGACAAAGGTGGTATCACAACTTCAGACTTCAATCATGATACGATCTTTCTCACCCGTGAGAATGTTACAGATCTTGAAAAGGCCATTCAGCAAAAAGAATTACCTCCAACATCAGGTTTCTTTTTTGGCTCATCTTATGGTGATGACAAAGAATGGGAAGAATATCGTAATGAACAAGACCGAATATGTATTGAAAAAATGTTCAAGGCTCTTGATAATGGCTCATCAATTTATTACACTTCATCATGGTGATATTATGGCAAAGAGAATCCGTGGTGGTAAATTAACTGCTCAACAGAAACTGATTGCTGAATGTAAGGCCTTCAACAAAGGTCTTTCTCCTCGTTTGAGAAAAAGCCTCGAAGAATTTGTTGCCTATAAATATGGCTATGTGACAGCAACTTATCGTTCGATACCCAAAGAAGAGGTTGTATATCGACGTGAAGAACAGCAGATACCAAGCTTGAACAGCGGTGTTCTCTGTGCTACAAAAAAGAAAGAACAAGTATATACTGGTGAAGTTGTAACTGGTGTTGCAACAATGCATAAATCAAATGCTGTTCCTGTGGTCAATAATGAACAAGCGAAAGACTTAGCCTCAATGAGAAGATAACTTGTCAAAACTCTCAGAAAAAGATTTAGAATCACTTCGGCATTCTGCTGAAGTTTATATGGTCAATAAAATCTATGATGATTTTCATTTTCCATTTATTGTTTCATTTGGTAAAAAACATATCTTTCAAGAATTCTCTCATGGAGATATTCATCTAGGCGTGCTTTATCTTGAATGGCACAAACTTGAAAATGAAAGAAGAGGATATTATAAACCAACTTGGTTGAATTCGTTTGAAGAAGCCGCTGAAAAAGCGATTGAAATTCAATCGAATAAAATTGTGGATGAAGAAAAGTTATATCGTTATCATCAATCTTATTTTTCAGACATTTATAATCCACCTGAAAGGTTATATTCATGAAGCCTCTTGATCGAATTATATTATCACTCGATACAACTGATACTGATTATGCAAATCGAATGATTGAAAAATATTCAGAAAGAATCTATGGATTTAAACTGAATCATTTATTGTTCAATCAACATTCACTTCTTCGTTATTCTTATACAGATGTTCCGACTTTGGTTGATTATAAACTATTTGATATACCAAACACCATGATCGAAATTTTGATTGATCTGATTGACCGTGGTGTTGATATGGTGACAGTTCATATGGCAAACAGTCAAGTATCTTTGGATATTCTTGCTGACTATGCTGACAAAATCAAAATCTGTGGCGTAACATTGTTGACCAGCTGGACTGATGCTGATTGTCAGACACGATATGGTAAAACTCCCGCCGAACTATATGCTCAGAGTATTGCTGAGATGGAGAAATATGGTTTCTGGGGAATGATTTGTGCGCCAACAGATTTACAGTATGCTCAAATGGCAAATACATCTCTCAAAAAAATATGTCCTGGTATTCGCCCCAATACCTCAATCGCAACCTTGATTAGCACAGATGACCAAGTTCGAATTATGACACCTGACCAGGCAATTGAAGCAGGAGCAGACTACTTGGTGATGGGCCGATCCTTCTACGAATATGTCAATGATTGAATACTTTCTTAATCGTAAGAATTCCTTACGAGAATTATCAGATTCTGAATTTGACCATATGGTTGATCATTTTGCTGAAGAACTTTCACAAATGAATTATTGTTATTCATATCGTAACATTGAACTTCATAACGATTGGAAAGAATTGTGTAAATATGATACAACTTTTCTTCGAAATTCAGCGTCAACAACAAGGATTGGATTGAAGTTGTGTGAACATTTCTTTCCAAATTTCTTTGAGATTCGAAATGCGAAAGGTCAAAGTTTTGCGAACAGTTGGACAAAGGAGAATCTGGTCAAAATTCTGAAATGGAATCGCAAGTCGCATCACACACCATATCTCTCGGAGCTTCGTAGAGGTGTTTATTTCTGCTGTGGCTTGACGAAAAACACCATGTTCAGACCTCACATCGCAAAAACGGTTTGTGCGAATTTTTCGAAAAAAACGGTTTTGGATCCTTGTTGCGGTTGGGGTGGCCGAATGCTTGGTGCCCTTGCCGCAGGCAAGTATTATATCGGATTTGAACCAAATGGTGATACTCATCATAACTTGTTACAACTTGCGGATTTTCTGAACGCTCGAAGCCGTGTTGAAATTTACAATGACGGTGCTGAGAACATGACTAAATATGATTTTAAGAATGTTGATTTGATTCTTACATCTCCTCCTTATTTCAACTTAGAGATTTATTCAGAATCAAAACTTCAATCTGAGAATATGTTCTCAAGTTATGATGAATGGCGAGATGAATGGTTGAAGCCTGTGATTCATCACTCTCTTGACAAATTGAATAATGATGGTTATTCGGCATGGAATGTTCATAATGTAGGTAAAATGAAAATGATTTCTGATGTTGAGAAAATTCACAAAGAATATGGATATGATGTGACCTCTGAAATCTCCTTATCTTCTTCGAAACGCCAAGCAAACAACCATCGTCAGAAAAACAACGACCTGACAAGAGTATTTTATTCAACCGAGCGAAAGCAAAAAAATGCTTTTCTCGAAATTTTCTCTTGACAAAGAGAAAATTATCTGATATGATCTAATCTGAGGTAAGAATTGAATGACCTAAAATTCACAACAGCTGGAGAATATATGCAAGGTGAAATCTTCTTAACGTCTGATACGCACTATTGTCATTCAAACATATTGAATTTCAAAGATTTTAATGGCAATGCTGTTCGTGGTCAATTTGCGACTGTTGAAGAAATGAACGAGTGTATGTTCGATGGATGGAATGAGACAATTCGTGAAAACGATACTGTCTATCATCTTGGTGATTTAGCAATGGGTCCATATAAGAAAAGTGATTTTGCTGAACGATTTCGTTCATTACCTGGTAAAAAATATTTGATTGTAGGTAATCATGATGATATCAAGTGGTGTGTAAAGAGTAAATTATTTAAAGAAATTACAATGTGGAAAAAGTTTAAAGATAAAAAATTACTTCTTACACACATACCTGCGGATGTAAGTAATTTGAAATTTTATACTGAAGAAGATCGAATGATTAATATTCATGGTCACATTCATAACTTAAAAAGCCCTACAAAAAATCATCGATGTGTTTGTGTTGAATGGACAAACTATAAACCAATACATATTGATGAAGTTGAACAATTAAATAACTATACAGAAAGAATCTATGAATAAAATTGTAATTGTTGGTGGGGGAACTTCAGGCTGGTTTACCGCAGCCGCTATTTCTAAAAATTTACCAGAAGTTGATTTGACTTTAATTGAATCATCAGACATACCAACAATTGGTGTGGGTGAATCGACAATTCAAAGTATAAGATTATTTTTTGATGAATGTTTAGGTATTGATGTTCATGACTTTTTAAAAGAAGTTGACGGCACACTTAAAGTTTCAATTGCTTTTTCGAATTTTTCAAATCAATTGGAAAAATTTCAATATCCATTTGGTGATGTTTTACTTCATAATCAACAACTTCTTTTCAGTACTGATGAATATGAAAATGTTTGTCTTCAGGGATCTGATTTATCTTTTATTGATTTGTTAAATTATGGTAATGATAATTCTTTATTCGCTGAATATAATAAACTTCCTGTTCCTCAGAATTCTGAAGATTATCTTTTATTCACAAAAAATTGTGCTTTTCATTTTGATGCTTCGAAAATGGCAATTTTTCTCAAGAATAAGTTTTGTTCAAATATTAAACATATTCAAGCAACAATCACAGAAGATCAAATTAAAGTAGATGAAGATGGTATTCAAAGTATTCATTTGAATGATGGTACTGAAATTACAGCAGATTTATTTATTGACTGTACAGGATTTAAATCATTACTGCTTGAAAAGAAATTAGGTGTTTCCTTTAACAACTTTGACTTTCTTGTAAATGATAGCGCAATAGCGGCAAGAATTCCATATCAAAATGAAATAGAACAAAAAGAAAAGATACATAACACTACATTATGCACAGCAGTTGAAGAAGGTTGGACTTGGGAAATTCCTTTGTGGAATCGTTTAGGTGCCGGATATGTTTATTCATCTCAATTTACATCTAGAGAAAAAGCAGAACTTGATTTTCGTGAACAATTTGATTGGACTGGACCTGTAAACTATATTTCATTTCGACATGGATTTCATGAAAAAATGATTTACAAAAATGTTGCAGCAATTGGTCTTTCTTATGGTTTTATTGAACCTTTAGAATCAACTGGATTAGTAACAACGCATAATAATATTATGTTATTGCTTGATGAGATTCAAAAAAATCGTTCATCATCATTTTTGAATTCAATTTCAAAAGAAGGTATGAACGGACATTCAAGGTCTGTGATTAGAGGTTTTGCTGATTTTGTCTTTACACATTATGTGTTAACAAATAAAGATCATAATGCTTATTGGAAACATATGACACAAAAAGCATTTTATTCTCATCCAGATTCAGATGTATATGTAAGTTCATTAAATAAAACCATACCTTATCATGGTAATAATATAATTATATCAAGAGAACATTTAGGTCCTTATTGTATATCAAAAGGATTTAATCCAGTTGATTTTAATTTCTTTAGCAAATTCTCACTAAAGATGGTCAAAGAATTTGACCAATTATTTTCGAATAGTAATTATCATTCATATCAAAAAGCAATTGCAAATGAAGTTCGTAATCACACATCAATGAGAAAAAAACAAATACTTGACTCAAAGGATTTTGTTTCTACGTATGATTACTTAAAAAATGAATTTTATACCTAACATAAGAGAAGAAGTTTATGTTTGATATAGTATTTGGTGGTCTTTTATTCCTCGCATTCGGTGTTGGTGCGGTTCTGATTACTCTCTTTTTTGTCCTATGGCCAATACAAGCAAAAAGGCGACATGATTATTGGTGCCATCGAGATAACTTAGCACCCGGTGATGACCATGGAAATCAGGAGCCACATGTATAAACTAATTGATCGAATCACGCATCATCTACCAGAGACTATTCAAATCAATCCAAGAAGAAGAAAGATTCTTTCGAATATTCTTTATTATGGAGCCTTAGTCAATGCGATTGTCTTTATGTTTCTTTACCTGACATTGTATTATGGCTATGATGTTTTTGGACTCAAAGAATTAATAAAAAAGACTTGACATTCTCAAAACAATGTGCTAAGATCTTTAAATAAAATAAACGAATACACAACTCTCGAGGAGAACATTATGCAAATCAATCTACGCAAAGCAAGTGCCCTTCAGTCTGACATTCAATCACTGATTCGCTCCATTCATGTGGAGACACGTGCTTCTTTCGAAGAGCGTGATGCCGTGGCTGAAGAGATGACAGAGGCCATCAGCGAGTGGAGGACCAACCTTGAGCGTAAAACTGACCTCATCAATGTCCTTTTTGGCATTCGTGAAAAGGTTGGTGTTGCGAATGCCGAGTGTGGCCTCAACACAAAGCTCACCGAGTTTCGTCGAGTTTCCGAGCAGAAGGAATTGATCGAGGATACCATTGATGGCCGAAGAGGCCGAATGCTGACCATCGAGCAGGTGGTTGAAAAACTCACCAAGATGGAAGAAAGAGTTGAAAACGCCAAAGAAGCCCTCTTTGGCCGAAGCCGTGATATCGAAGTGTATACTGAACTTCTTGGCAAGGAGGATCTAGATAGCTATCGTAAAGAGATTCGTTCTCTCAAAAAACTTCAACGTTCAATCAATGAGGAGGTGCTCGAACTAAATATTCGCACTCACATTGTATTATCGGAAGCGGAAGTTCAAGTTCTCAGAAACGAGGACTTGGTCTGACGCCCAGTGGATTGTAGGTAAGAAACGGTCAATATCAGCAATATGCTGAAACACAACTACTGAAACCTCCAAACTGGTTGTCAATGTTTTCGGGATAAGGTCTTGGCGGACCTTCTTTGTTTATTTGCTCCCGAAGTTAGACCATTGTTTAAATGTTAGCATTGTTCATTGCTGCCTTCGGGTTATGTTGTTTTGTTTCGTTGACACGCCTCATTTACAATCCACACCCAAAGACATTCGAATAGGGAATCCTAGCAGATGCTCCCAGTATAGCTTACGAAAGGCCAAGAGCATGGTACAAGTAGAAGTCTGGCTGCGAAGATTCCCTATTTGAGTGTCTTTTTTTATTTTAAGCATGTGAAAAATTTGTATAAATAGTAAGAGAATATTTCAACATTTATCTTACAGAAAAATGACAAATATAATTCACGACCGAAGAGATTCACATGAACGCCGAGTAACACATGACCGGCGAGACAGTGAAGAAGATAATTTTTATACGGATCAAAGAAAAGAAGAACGAAGAAGCGACAAAGACCGTCGACAGTTGACAAGACGGAATCAACATGATCGACGAGTTCAAACTGTGAATGTGACAAATGACCGTCGAAAGTCTTCACGAAGATTTACGGATGCTGCTCAATTTCAAGAAGCATTGTCAGTAAAATCTGAAGAAGTGAATTTAGAAGCGTTACCTGATTGGGTGAGTGGTACATTACAAGAAGCTGAGAAAAGAAGGGCTGAACAACCAGCATTGTCACCACCTCCTGTAGATATGACCGGATCGGAAAACAAAGAAAAGTATTTTGATGTGTGGGTGGTCACAGTTACACTAATTATTCTTTTATGTTTCATGGGAGCAGGTTATATATTTTATTTTACTTGAGAAAAAGATTATGAATGTCAGCAAAATTACCGATCGATATTACAACTGAAGAAATTATAGCATTAGATTTTCGTTACTCTTATACAAATTCAGAACTATATAAAGATTGGCAGAAATTACAAAATACAATCTTATATAAAACAGGTTCTCAATTCAAACCAGGATTGAAACTTTGTCAGCACTTTTTTCCTAATTTCTGGAAAATCGAAAATTCGAAAGGATTATCTTTTGAAAAATGTTGGCAAGATCGAACATTGATGAAGAAAATTCATGAATGGGGTTTGAATTCAATGAGTTCTCTATGGCTCTCATGGATTCGCAGAGCCGTATACTTAGCGGGTGGTTTACCAAACTCATCTTATTACCGTCCGCATTTTTCAAAACAAATCATTGAGCAATTCTCAAAGAAGAAAAATGGAATCTTATTTGATCCTTGTGCTGGTTGGGGCGGGCGTATGCTCGGAACTGTGGCTGCTGGCTGGTCTTATGTTGCATGCGAACCGAATCGAGAAACGTATGAGAATTTATCAAAACTGATTGATTTTCTTGACATCTCGAATTCTGTCACACTACATAACATACCGGCAGAAAAGTTTACCTATGACCAAAAGGTAGATGTTGTTCTTACATCTCCACCTTACTTCAACCTTGAAATATATACGAGAGACTTAGACCAATCGTATCATCGTTATCTTGAATATGAAACTTGGAATGAAAAATGGTTTCGGCCATTGATGGAAAATTCAATGTCAATGCTGAATGAGAATGGTCTTTCTTGCTGGAATGTAATGAATTTTGGCAAACAAGACCTTGTTGAAACAGTCATTGATGTTCATGTAAAAAATAATTATCGCTATCTTGACCGTGTTGGTTTTACAAGTCCTCTTGCGAATATAAGAAACCTTAAAAATAAAGACGTTACTTATATTTACCAAAGGATTTAATGTTAGACGAATATGAAATCAAACTAAATGAGAAATCAAGTAGATTTTTATATGATACAAAGAGTGCTGACCGAAGACAATATGTTCAACGAAGAGCAACATCAGTAAGAAGAGAATTAGCAGACCGCCGACGTGAACAGCTTGCTGTTGAAGTTGAAAGACGTAAAGAACAAAGACGAAAGTTAAATGATCGAAGATTCTTTGAAGAGAGAAGAGTTACTTCAAATTACTCTCAAGAAAGATTAGAAGAAGAAAGACGAAAACTTGAATTTCGAAAAAGTGGAGATGCTCCTTTTTATGTGATTGCATTTGTTTTTCTTGGACTTTTACTTTCAATGGGATATTTTTTATACACTGAATTTTTTATATAAACGATTATGTGGGCCTCAAGAATATATTTACTTATTATAATACTTGCTATTTTGGGAGGCTTGTGTTATACTGCATATAACTATGTCATGATGACAAGAGCAGAGATTGCAACATTGAGAGAAAATTCAGTGAAGCTCGAAGGTGCTGTAAAACAATCTCAAGAAACAATTACTCAGATTCAAAAGCAGCAAGTTCAAATTGAAGATGCTACTAAAGAATTACGAATTGGACTCGAAAAAGCTGAAGTATATCAAGATGAAATAAGTCAAAAGTTAAGAGATCATAATCTCACAAAATTGGCAAATGCCAAACCCGGTCTTATTCAAAAGAGAGTCAATGATGCAACTCAGAAGTTATTTAAAGAGATGGAAGAAATTACTGCTAATTAGTAGTCTTCCTTCTTTTTTATTTGGCTGTTCAATTTTTTCAACTCCAAAACCTGAACCGCCACCACCTGAACCTAAGGTCATTATTGAAACAAAGTTTGTTGAAAAAAACATTCCGATTCAACCACGACCAAAAGGTTTAAAATTTAATGATGTTCAATGGTATGTAGTCACACCTGAGACTGTTGATTCACTCGTTCCGATGTTTGAAAAACAGTTGGGTGAAAAGTGGGCATTCTTTGTAATCTCAGTCAAAGATTATGAGAATCTTGCATTGAATGTGGCTGATATCAAAAGATATCTTGAACAACAGCGTGAATTGATTATATATTATGAAACTGCTGTTCAACCAACAGAAACAACCGAATAGGAGGTCCATTGTTTGAAACTGTTGAAAGCTTTCAAAAGAAAATTTATGTATTACAACAAAAAACTAAACAAACTTTGATTGAAACAATTGTACAATTTTGTGAACAAAATCAATATGAATATGAATCCGTTGCCCCATTCGTTACAGGTAAACTCAAATCAGATATCGAAGATGAAGGACACCAACGAAACCTTTTTGATAAACGAAAGAAACCAAAGGAGAGGAAGTTTCCAGACATCTTTAGTCAACCCAAAGGAAGTAAAAGAAGCATATCAAGCAATAAAGCTTCATTTTAGTTCAAAAAATTATAATTATAACAAATACGAGGGCAAGGTCAAACTTGCTCAATTCAAGGACATTGCTCCTTACGCTATGATCGCAAAGGGTAAAAGAAAGGATGATTTCCCAGATTTTTTTATACCAGGCATCTTTCAAAACCCTAAAGCCAAGATCGAACACTTTTTATCCGAAGACTATATATCTGTTTGGAAATATTGGGTGAGCTATCAAAACGCACCTAAATACTTCTTTGAACGAGAATGTATTGAATTACGAGAACATATTGAAAAACAAAAAATACAATTTGATGAGATGTTTCGAATCAAGGAAAGAGAATTACCCTTGATTTATAAACTGATTGTGAAGAATCAAGTTTCCCCTCAAACTATTTTTTATCTCAACCAAGTTCTGAGCTTTTATGATCGAATTAATCCAAAAATTACGGAGAATATTTTCTTTCCGATCATTCAAAAGCGTTTGAGCAAAGTTGAGACCTTTGTTAAGCCAAGAGAAAAAGGAGAATTAAAAAAAATCGTCAGGGACGTTTTTTGTTCTTGACATTTATAATTTTATATGCTATACTGTTTAATGTGTAGTAGAAAAGTTTTCCGAACCTAAAGATAAAGGAACATTATGAACTTCAAAGATGCACTCAAATCCCGAACCTCAAGACTTCAATCAATGCAAGCCCGACTCGAAAAAGAGTCAAAGTCTTCTTCATACGAAGACACACGATTCTGGCGACTTGAAGGTAAAGACGGGGTTGGCTCTGCTATCATTCGTTTTCTTCCACCACCTCCAAATGAAGAGAAAGAATATGTTCGTTATTATCGCCATGAGTTCAAAGGCAATCATGGCTGGCTGATTGATAATTGTCCGACAAGTATCGGTGAAAAATGTCCGATTTGTGAGGCAAACAATCTGCTTTGGTCTGAAGGCGGTTCTGAGAATGAAGAACTTGCTCGTTCACGCAAGCGTCGAATGAAGTATGTTTCAAACATTCTTGTTGTTCAGGACAATGCCAATCCTGACAATGTAGGTAAAGTATTTTTGTTCCAATATGGCGCAAAAATCTTTGAATTCATTCAAGAAAAAATTGATCCTCCGACACCAGAATTCGATGACATGAAGCCAGCGGATCCTGTGTATGTGTTTGATTTTCTTGAAGGCTGTAACTTCCGTCTAAGAATGCGACGTGAAAAAGGTTACATCACCTATGACAAATCATCATTTGATGAGCCTACTGAACTTGCTGAAAATGATGAAGCCATGGAAGCAATCTGGCGTGCACAGCATTCTCTCACAGAATTCGAAAGTGCTGATTATTACAAGTCCTACGATGACTTAAAAAAGCGTTTCGTATCTGTCACTACAGGTGAAACTGTAGCCGCTAAGACACCATCCATTGTCGAAGCTCCTCAAGAAGATGAAGAGGTTGTTGCTGAAACAAAAAAGCGAAAGCAACCTGATTTTGTCTCAAAATCTGACCGTGTCTCAAAACCCACTGATGAAACTGATGGTGATGATGAATTGGCATTCTTCGAAAAACTAGCAGAAGAGTAAAATTAAAGACCTTATCTTTTCTTTAGTTGGTGCTGTAATATACATTTCGGGTGAACTACCAAATGTCCTTGAACAAATTGAAATAGACCTTCAAGTAATTTCTTTTCTTGTTGCTGAGGAAACAAGGATTCGTAAGCCCGAAATTTATTATCAGGTTGTTAATTTCATGGAGTGATTAAAATGAGAGAGTTTTATTGTAATGAACGAGATGCTGATGGTTATGATACAGGTAATCGCATTGAATATATAAAGTCTTTTCGTCAAACAGCCGCTCAAAAAATTCTATCTGAACTTCGTATTTCTTCTGGTGAAAAAGAAAAGATGACAAAAACGAAGACAATTGATCCTCAGGGATATGAAACAGGTATGAAGTGTGAACAAATGTTCGCAGACCTCACTCAATGTGGTCAAATGGATGATGAATCAGCTTTGAATCCTCAAGGTATTTGGTGGGCTTCAGAATATTATCGTATAGTTCATAAAACTGAAGAACCTTGTTATGATGCTGATTTCATTTTACGAAAAACAAATGAAGATGATCCGATCAAGCTTGATGTGAAAGGGCAGAAATATCGAAGCAAGCCAGATTATCCTTACGATGGTCGCCCTCCAGCAGATCGTTTAGTTTGGGTGCCAATGTATAATGTTGAATTTCAATTATCTGGCTTTTATAATACAGATTATTATGTGTTTATGTTCGCTCATGAAAATAATAATGCAGGATACATAGCAGGGATTGTTGATGTTGATGAATTTATTGAAAAAGCTGACACTTATCCAGCTATGAGAATAGGTGATATGAACCTACCAAAATCAAAAGCTATGAAACTTGAAGATTTAGTTTACTTAGATCGAACAGAGGAACTTGGAATCAAGTATAATTTTGGTTTTGAAAATGTATCAGATGACGAATGTTTTTATATAGTGAATAAAGGAATTGATTGCACAATCTCTTGTTCTGAAATATTACCGAATGGTGATGAGAACTTATGCTATAAAGATGTGCCTTTCAAAACAAGAGTGGAAAAAAATTTTCCTTGTTCATCTTATACAAAGAAACATCTTGCTCAACTTGATCTTAATAAAAAAGGTTATTTTATCGATAATGAAAATTTAGGTAAATATATTTGTAATTTTGCTGAATACAAAGATAATAAGAAATACACTCTTCATGTTCCTCGTGAGAATGTTCATTATAAAATAGGGAGCTAAGTTATGTTTCGTTTCTTTCTCGACAAGTCCTATTGGCATTGGTCCATTTTAGGCACTTTGGTGATTCTTAGTTCTGTCTGGTATTCAGTTCAGTTGGATGTTCAAATAAATCAGTGGTTTGGAACATTTTATGACTTGTTGCAGAAAGCACTCTCAGCACCAAATGCGGTAACTCTTGATGAATTTTATAGTCAACTATATACATTCTTTCAGATTGCCGCAATTTATATTGTTGTCAATGTTGTCTTTAATGGATTCTTTGTGAATCATTATTGCTTTCGTTGGCGAAAATCAATGGCGGATTACTATCAAGAAAACTGGCAAAAAGCAAGAACAATTGAAGGAGCTTCTCAACGTGTTCAAGAGGATACTCTCAAGTTTGCAAGATTGACAGAAGACCTTGGCGTTGGTCTGCTTGAATCAATTCTCATGCTCGTTGCCTTTGTGCCTATTCTTTATGGACTTTCAAAAAGTGTGACTGAGCTACCTTATTTTGGTCAAGTTGATCATGGTCTTGTTTGGGTTGCTCTGACAACTGCTCTTGGTGGTACTGTTCTTCTTTCCTTAGTAGGTGCGAAACTACCCGGTATTGAATACAATATTCAGAAAGAAGAAGCCAGCTATCGTAAAGAACTTGTTTATGGTGAAGATGATGAAACAAAAGCCGACAACATGAGCATTCATCATTTGTTTTATAAAGTTCAGAAG
>Ga0213866_10000925_pt1 | contig 22662 bp, 21 predicted proteins | sample PICome_11_FD_160079 | JGI IMG/M metagenome (GOLD analysis project Ga0213866, IMG submission 160079) | Coastal seawater microbial communities near Pivers Island, North Carolina, United States - PICO284 | ecosystem: Environmental > Aquatic > Marine > Coastal | place: USA: North Carolina...
CGCTCAGCAACGGGTACCTGGACCAGCTCGGTTCGTCCAAGGGCAACAACGTGGTCGACGGCGACCTCGGCGGGGCTCAGAAGATCGTCAACGACGCGATCAATCAGGTCTCGAGCCTCCGTGGCCGACTCGGTGCGTTCCAGAAGAACATCGTCGGTGCGACCATCCGGTCCCTCGGCGTCGCACTGGAAAACACCTCGGCCGCCGAATCCGCGATCCGCGACACCGACTTCGCCCAGGAAACCGCCAAGCTCACACGAGCCCAGATCCTGGTCCAGTCCTCGACGCAGATCCTCGGCATCGCCAACAGCCAGCCGCAGAACGCACTGGCACTGCTTGGCTAAGTCTTATCCTGAACCGGAACGCCCTGCGGGGTTTCCGATCACTGATGCGGAGCGGCGCTGGCAACAGCGCCGCTTCTTTTCATTGGCAGGCACCTCGGCGGTATCCATCGCCGCAAATTCACGCACGAGACTTCTTTCTATAATGCCAGCCATGAAAATCTTCACCGCCCTACTCACGCTGACCCTCACCGCCACGCTTTCATTCAGCACCGCCGCACAATCCGTCGCCGGTAACTGGCAGGCCCAGGAGATCAGTAGTGCCGAGCCCCCCGAGGGCGCCGAATTGACCCTGACCTTCGGCGACGAGGGCAAGGCCACCATCACCTACACCCTCGCGGGCGAGAAGCAGGCCTGGACCTACGCCTACACCGTCGAAGACAACCAGCTCAAGCTCGAGCCAGCCAACCCCTTCGGCGAGCCGAACACGATCACCTATGACATCCGCTTCGAAGAAAACAAGTTGCTGCTGCTGACGCCAAAGCCCGAGCCGATCGAAGAAGAGACCGACGAAGCGGAAGGCGAGGAAGCCTCGGACGAAGGCGAGACAGAGGACGCCGAGGTCGAAGCAGAAGCTGAAGGCGAAGAGGAAGAGGCCGAGGAAGAAGACACCCGCATCCCGGTGTGGGTGCTGGTCAAGGCCTGAGCCATTGTTTGAATAAAACAACACGCAACGAGCCCGGCCATCTCAGCCGGGTTTTTCATTTACAGCCCCGCGGCTGCGGCGGTATCTTCGCGGATGAAGTCCAGCCGTGGGCCGGCGACAACATCAGAAGCCTTCGCGTCTTGCTTAGTGCACAACACCCAGTGCTTGCCGGCGATCTCGTGCAGCCGTGCGTCCGAGCCGCCGTAGCCGCCTTCGGGGTTCTGCTGGTCGACGTGCGGCGCACAGGTGTAGCCGGCGGGGAAGTTCTCAACGACCGCGCCGTCCATCACCGTCGGCAGGCGATCGACCCGGCGACCGAGCACGGGCATCGACTTGAGCAAGCCCTTGGTGTACGGGTGCATCGGGTTGTTGAAGATGTCAAAGACGCTGGCGTACTCGACGATCCGGCCGGAGTACATCACGGCCACGACGTCCGCGTTCTCCGCGACGACGCCCAGGTCGTGGGTGATCAGCATGATCGCCATCTGTTTTTCGTGCTGGAGCTTGCGCAGAAGTTCGAGGATCTGCGCCTGGATCGTCACGTCCAGCGCCGTCGTCGGTTCGTCGGCCAGGAGCAGGGCGGGCTGACACGCCAGCGCCATCGCGATCATCACGCGCTGCCGCATCCCGCCGGAGAGCTGGTGCGGGTATTCGCTAAGCCGGCTGGCGGGGTCGGCGATGCCCACATCGCGCAGCGCTTTTTCAGCGATCTGCAGCGCACCCTCACGGCCGACCTGCTGGTGCAGGAGGATCGCCTCGAGTACCTGCTCACCGATCGTATACACCGGGTTCAGCGAGGTCATCGGCTCCTGGAAGATCATCGCGATCTCGTTGCCGCGAACGCTACGCATCTGCTTGTCGCTGTATTCCAACAGGTTGGTCGGCGGCTGGGTCGGGTCGGCCGTCCACAGGATCTCGCCGCCGTCGGTCCTGCCAGGTGGGTGCGGGATGAGCTGCAACACGCTCAGCGCGGAGACGGACTTACCCGAGCCGGACTCGCCAACGACCGCCAGCGTCTGCGCGGGGAAGATGGACATCGACACGCGGTCGGCGGCCTGCACGCGTCGGCCCTGTGCGCCGCCGGGGAAGCTGACCGCGAGGTCATTGATTTGTAGGACGGGGTCTTTGCTCATAACAGATATCCGATTGCGTTATAGCTTAATCGACGGCTCTTGGGTCGATGACATCGCGGAGCGCCTCGCCGATGAGGTTGTACGCGAAGACGGTCAGGAAGATACCCAGCCCCGGGAAGATCGCCAGCCACCACGCGAATTTGCCGGTCTCGCGTGCCTGGTTGAGCATCTGGCCCCAACTCGGCTCGTCTTCCAGGCCAAGACCGAGGAAGCTTAGTGTTGCTTCGGTCATGATCCCGCCTGCGATCCCGAAGCTCGCGCCGACGAGGACGGGCGCGACGCCGTTGGGCAGCATGTGCCTAAAGAGAATCAGGTACAGCGGCGTGCCCGCGGCGCGGGCGGCCATGACGTAGTCCATCTTGCGGAGCTTGAGGAACTCGGCCCGGACAAAATACGCGTAGCCGACCCAACCGGTAAGCCCGATGACGACCATCATGAGCACGAGCGATCGGCCGTAGAACGCGACGATCATGATCAGCAGCATGATGACGGGGATGGAGGCAAAGATCTCGACGAGCCGCAGCCCGATGAGGTCGACCCAGCCGGCGAAGTAACCGAGCATCCCGCCGACGAAGATGCCGATGAAGATGGCGATACCGGTAGAGATAAAGCCGATATACAGCGCGATGCGCGAGCCATGGACCATCCGGCTGGCGAGGTCCTGGCCGCTGATGGTCGTTCCCATCAGGTGCAAGCGTGTTCCGGGTTCTAGCTCCGCCATGCCGTCGAGCATGGCCAGTGCTCGCTGGCGGTCCTCTTGGGCATACGCGGGGACAAAGCCGTCGCTCGCCTGATAGGCCAGCCACATCATCTCTGCAACCGCGCGTGCCTCTTCGGGCGTCTTGGGTTGCGGGACGGGTTGGCCGTCTTCGCCAACGAGGTTCTGAAGGCGTACCCCGCCATAGAGCGAACCTGCTTGGAACTGCATCTCGTTGGCGATGTCTTCGCGGGTCGGGTGCGAGCCAGGCGGACGTGTTTTATTGGTGACGCCGATTTTGCCGGCACCGGTTTCGGATTGGTCTTTGAGGGTATCTTCGGGTGAGTAAGGGATCGGCGCGAAGATGGCCTGCTTCGCTGACCCCTCGGCAAGTGCGATGCGATACGACTCTGTCGTCGGGATCTCGTTCAACTTCGGTGGCTCGACACGCAGCGAAGGCACGAGCAGCAGCCCACCGAGCAAGATCACCGATACCGCCGCCGAGCCGATCAAACAGGGCATGTGATTTCGGAGCCGAGCGATCGAAATCGTGAAAAGACCGAGGATTAAGAGCCCGATCGAAACCCATAGCAGCCACCACCCGCCGAGCGCCCACTTCGCGCTGCCGACCGCCTGCTTGAGCGTGTTGCTATTAGGGTCGGCTTCGAGTTTCTGGATCGCGGTGTCGACCGCCTGAGTGGTGGCGCCCAAATCATCGATGAGGTGGAACAGCATCGAGCCGACAAAAATTGAGCACATCCCCGCGAGCCAGACCCAGAACATCTTACCGCCCACTTTGTAGCACGCCACGCACCCCACCGCGAGCAGAAAGCCCAAGGCGAACATGACATCCTGCGGCGTAAGCAATTGGAACAGCGGAAACTCTCTTACCCATTGGCCCGACTCGGCGTCCTGCACCTGCCACGTGAAGGGGCGTGAGTTCGCGATAAACGGCGCCCACGCCGCGAAGATCGCGGTGATGAGAATCCACACCCCACCGACCGCCGCGCCGGTCCGACCGAACAGGCGGATGGTCGTCTGGGCCATCAGGCTGCGGCGACGGCGGACGTCGCGCTTATTCAGCTCGGGGGTCGCCGCATCAGTCAAACGTCACCCTCGGATCTGCAAAGGCGTAGAGAATATCCCGCAATAGCAAGGCAAAGAGCGAGAGCACCGAGCCGACGACCGTGGTCGCCATGATGATGTTGACGTCCGCGTTCTTCGCCGCGTTGACGGTCAACAGGCCCATGCCCTTGATCGAGAAGATGAACTCGACGACAAACGAGCCGACGAACAGGCTCGGCAGGATCGCCGCCGCCATTGTGATCAGCGGCAGCAGTGAGTTACGCAGCACGTGCCGGAACAGGATGTGTTGTTCGGAGACGCCCTTGGCCCGCGCGGTGCGGACGAAGTCGGCGGAGATGGTTTCCAATACCGAGCCACGCATCACCTTCGTCAGGAACGCGAAGCCGGTATACGTCAGGCACGTCACCGGCAGCACAAGGTGCCACGCAAAGTCGAGCAGGTATCCGCGGTACAGTTCGCCATCCTTGAAGTAAGGCAGGAACGGCCAATTCTCCGCCTGGATGTCATGCATGCCCGATGTCGGGAACCAGTGGAATCTTGGGTATTGCGAACTGCCCAGATACGCGATCATCAGCGTCCCCGCGAGAATGGCGGGTACGGAATAGAGCCCGAGCATCACCGCACCGGAGGCCACATCGAAGAACCCTGCACGCCGACGCGCCGCCAGGACACCCGCGATGACCGACACGATATAGATCAGCGGGATGGTGATCAGGTTCATGATCAGCGTGATGGGCAGGCGTTCTTTGATCAGGTCCAACACGTCGCGGTTCTGCTGATCCGTGCCGAGGTCTGAGTGCCAGAACTTGATAGCGCTAAATCGGACGCGCGATTTATTGATCGCGCTATAGCCCACCTCACGGAAGAGATTGTCGACGGCTTTTTCGGGTTCGGCCTTGTAAGTCGTTGCAAGCTCATCCCAGAAAATCGCGCCGCCGAGAGGGTCGGCATCGATGAGTTTAAAGAGCTCACCAGCCGGCCCTGTCCCTCGCAGGTCGGCTTCGGTGTACTCCGCGATCGGGTCTACTGCCGCCGCGTCAAAAGTCGCGAGCACTTCCTCGGGCGACTTGCCCGAATAGATCGCCAGCGTCAGGATCAGGTCGCGTTTGGCTTCCTGGTCCCGCTCGCCTTTGACCCAATCACGCTCTACGAGTTCGGCCTGAATCTCGGACTTGGTTTCGTCGTCCCATTCATAGTCGCCGGTCATCTTGAAACCCATCGGCGAGACCTGGTTGAGCCAACGCAGGTACTGAACCATGACGGGCTGATCCAGCGCGTAGCGGTTGGTGATCTCCTGCTTGAGCCGTCGCGCCTCGACGCCCATGCCCTGGCTGCCCTCATCGAGGGCCGCGGAGAACCCGCCCGGTGCGTTGGCCATGATGATGAACACCAACAGGGTGACGCCGATCAAGGTCGGGATCATCAGCAGCAGCCGGCGGATGATATAGGTCAGCATCGGATGGCGCTCGGGTCAGCGGGGAGGGTTCGGCCGGTTCATTGGCTTCGTCGGATCGGATCAGCGAGGCATTAGTTGCCGGTATGCAAATGCATGGCCTTAGGCACGTAGTATTCCCACGCGTAGTTCAGGCCCAGCTTGGTGATCTCGACATTCTTGATCCGGTTATCCATATAAACGATGGCCTTACGGTTGAACATAAAGGTGTACGGCTGGTCTTCATGCAATTGCTCATGAACCTTCCACCAGAGCTTCTGGCTTTCTTTGCGGTCGATCGTCGTGCGTGCGGCATTGATCAACTTGTCAAGCTCGGGGTTGGTATAGCTGACGTAGTTGTCCCCGCCGTCCTGCGTCTGATCGGAGTGAAACATCTGGAACAGGTCGGATTCGAATGCGCCACCCCAGCCAAGCATGATCGAGTCGAAGCTGCGGTCATCGAGCTTCTGCTGCATGACCGGCCAGTCCATTGCAACGGGGCGACACTCGACGCCGGCCAAAGCCATGGATGCTTTGATCCGCGTTGCGATGTCTTTGGATTCGGTTCCGCCAGTGGAATAGATGAACTCGAAGGAGAGCGGCTCGCCCTCGGGTGACTCACGGACGCCGTTTTTGTCGCGGTCTTTATAACCCGCCTCGTCGAGCAGCGCCTTGGCACGCTCGGGGTCGTAAGGCCAAGGCTTGATGCTCGGGTCGCCCTGCCAGCCAAGCGGGTGGAACGGGCCGGACGTGGTTCGGGCGAGGTTCTCGTAGACCTGGCCACAGATCGTGTCGCGGTCGATGAGGTGGGTCATCGCCTGACGGACAAGCTTGTTGGCAAAGGCGGTGGGTTGACCGTTTTTCTTCTGGTTCCAGCCGACATAGATGTAGCCACTGGAGACGTAGTCGTACTCACGGAGCGTGGCCTGCTTGCGGAGTTGTTCATCGTTTGACAGCTCGCGATACATCGATGGCCGAACGCTGAAACGATCCGTCTCACGGTTTCGGAACGCGGTGAGCTGCGCGGTGGGCTCAAGGATCTCGCGCCAGATGATTCGGTCCAGCGGCGGGCGCGGCCCCCAATAGTTGTCGTTGCGCACCAGCGTGATCTTCTGCGTCGCGGGCTCCCACTCCTTGGGGTCAACATCGAGCATATATGGCCCCGAGCCCATCATCAGGCCTGGCATCTCGTTGTACTCATCCTCTGTGAACTGGCTGACCCAGTGCTCGGGGAGGATTTCCAGATACAGCCCAACAACCGTCAACGACATGAAGTACGGCTCGCGGAACGTGAACCGAACGGTGTACTTGTCTAATGCTTCAACCGATTCGACCTTGTCGAGCTGCGAACGCATCCGCGGGGCCGCGACCTGCGGGTTCATCACCCAGTTGTAGGTGAACACGACGTCCGAGGAATCCATCGGTTCGCCATCGGAAAAAACCACATCGTCCCGCATATTGAAGGTATAGACCAGGCCGTCGTCGGAGATCTCCCACGACTTTGCGACCCAAGGCTTGTGCTCGAGGGTGTTGAGGTCGACCGTGACCAGTGTCTCCATCACGTGCGCACCGATCCGACTCGCGTAGATATCACCGGCGACGTAAGGCGTTAGGCTCTTGACCGTCGTGCTGAACGAATCGATGAAGTAGTCGCCCTCGGCAAAGCCTTCTTTCTGTTCCAGGCCCGCGACGCGTTCGAAGGTTGGGTCGGCTTGGATCTGTGCCGAATCGACTGGCTCACGGGTTGAAGCGACGGAAGGCCCGCCGTTCTCTTTGAGCTCTGTGAGGATCTCCTGCATCACGTCCCACTGCCGGTCCTGCTGCCACATCTGCATGCCAACGAGCCCAGCCATCATCAGGATGAGCAGAACGAACACGATGTCTTTGATGTTAAAACGGTTGTCCATCGGTATCACCTTGTCTCAAACGCTTGGCTGTCAATCACGTTTATTGTTTGGTCAAACGCCCCGCTTCTTACTCCGCGGGTCGAACCGCTCACGCATCGCGTCGCCCATGAAGTTCAGGCTCAGGAGCGTCAGGCCCAGCAGTACACAAGGGAAGACCAGGATCCACCACTTGAACTGGCCGGTCAGCTCGGGCAACGCCAACGCGGGGAGCTCCTTGATCCCTTCGCTGGCGAGCTGCCCCCAACTGGGCAGCGGCGGCATCACGCCGATCCCCAGGAAGCTCAGGAAGCTCTCCTGCAGGATCGCCTGGGGCACCGCCAGTGTCGTATAAACGACGATCGGGCCGATCAGGTTCGGAAGCAGGTGCACCCGCATGATCCGCCAGGCGCCCATGCCCTGCGCCCGGGCCGCTTCGATGAACGGCTCGGTCCGAAGGCTCAGCACCTGGCCACGGATCACGCGCGCCATCGTCAGCCAGCTCACTCCGCCGATCGCAACGACCAGCGTCAGCAGATTCACGATCAGTGGGTTCTGTTGGATCAGGCTGATCAGGAACGGCGCTTGATAGCTTGGGTCTGCCTGCGTCTTCACCGCCACATACGTATTGAGCCGATCGATCACCCCGGTGACCGCGACCGACAAGAGCACGACCAGCAGCAGATAAGGTAGGCCGTACAACACGTCCACAACGCGCATCATGAACGAGTCGACGCGCCCGCCGATATACCCCGCCATCGCGCCCCAGGTCACGCCGATGAACACCGCCATAAGCGCCGCGCAGATGCCCACGCCCAGCGAGATTGCTCCGCCGAGCAGGCAGCGCATCCAGACGGATCGGCCTTGCTGGTCCGTCCCCATCGGCTCGAAGTTCTGGTGCGTCGTGACGACCGGCTCGGCGTCGGGATCCTCGGGCGTCGTCGTCCGTGTATAGGTCACCATGCCCGGCGGCTGTTCCTGGGCACTGTCTTCCAGACGCAAGTCGTTGTAGCGGACCCCTTGCTCGGCCGTGCTCGGCGTGCCCAGGGTGATGGGCAGCGAGAAGAAGCAAGGCAGCGCGATCAGCAGCAGCAGGATCGTGCCGAACCGTCCAGCAGAAAGGCGCGGCAAGCGGGCTCGCGGAGCGGTCGTCTTTACTTCGGAATCGGCCGTCGGCATCGGGTGGGCATGATAGATCATTTGGTGAAGTAGTGAAGTTCGATGTGGTGAAGTCCGCCCCCCCGATTGGCCAAATTCCTTGGCCACTTCACCAAATCTGAATTCGCCACATCACCAAATACGCCCTGTTCTATAATGCCGTCATGCCGCCCCGCAACACCAACCAACGCCGCGCCATCCGCCAGGCCATCGAAGACGCGGACCGACCCCTGGACGCCAACGAGGTCCTCGCCGAAGCCAACGCAGACGGCCTGGGGCTCGCGACCGTCTACCGCACGCTCAAGCTCGGCGTCGAGGAGGGCTGGCTCAAACCCGTCGACCTGCCCAACGCCCCGACCCGCTACGAGATGGCCGGCAAAGAGCACCACCACCACTTTGAGTGCCGCAACTGTCAACGCGTTTTTGAGGTCCATGGCTGCCCGGGCAACCTCAAGCCTCTGATCCCCGAAGGCTTCACCCTCGAAGACCACGAAGTGATCCTCTACGGGCTGTGCGATCAGTGCGCATAAAACGTTTAGCGGTCACGCTTGCGTGACTTGCGGATTGTGGCAACGGATCATATTCAGATGCGTCTTGAAGTGACGCAAGCGTCACCGCTAAACAGGTGCCGCGCATCGCGGCACCTACCCCCAAACCTCATCGAAGGTCTCTTCCTTGAACCCCACGGTGATCTTGTCCTTGGTCAGGCAGATCGGGCGCTTCACCAGGTAGCCGTTGTCCGCGAGCAGCTTGACCGCCTCGGCTTCACTCATCAGCGGCAGCTTGTACTTCATGTTCAGCTCGCGGTACTGCCCGCCGGACTTATTAAAGAGCGCCTTGAGTTCATATCCCGCGGCGAGCGCACGCTTGAGCTCCGCCTGCTTGGGCGGCTGCTCGGTGATGTCGATGAAGTCGTAGCCGATGCCCTTGGCGTCGAGCCACTTCGTCGCCTTGCGGCAGGTCCCGCACTTCATATAGCCGTACATTTTCATGGTTGTTCCTCGTTAGCCTTCCATCGTCACCGCGATCGCCTCGGCCGTGTCATTGTTTGTGAAGTATCGCAGGTGCGAGCGCATCAGCAGCCCGCCCTTGAGCCGTGACCGTGTCGCGCGGACGCGAACGTCCAGTGGGGCCGACCCGTCGTGCAATCGAAACACCTCGTCGGTCGCGAAGCCGAGCATGTCGTACTCGTCCCACACGTTCGTCCACCGCCCGATCGTCGCGGGAACCGGCACCGCCTCGCCCTCGAAGGCCGGCACGCCCTCGCGCGGATCCAACAGATGAAAGAACCCCGGCTGACTGCCCAGCGTCACCAACGCCTCGAGATGCAAGGGCTCGTGGTTCAGGCATGCCATATCGAATGTGACCACTCCGCCCAACGAGTGCGCGATGACCTTCACCGGCTGATCGACCGTGCCCGCTTTGTCCCCCAGCTCTCGGCAGATTACCTCGCGAACACGCGCGTGGATTTTCTCACGGTACGAATGGCTCTGGTACACGATCACGTCCGCGATGAACGGCAGCGACTGCTGGGTCAGCCACAGCCGGGCGTCCTGAAACTTGTCGCCGAAATAGCCGTGCACCTTGGACCGCGCATCGGCGCTGCGCTGCTTGGACGCCCGGTCGATCACCGCCGACCGCTGCCGATCGCCCCGCCGCCGCTGGATCCACGCCCGCACCTTGCCCGAACCCCGGGTGACCGGGCGAGCCACCGCCTCGTGCACCATGTGCGAAAACCCGTCTGCACTGATCGGGTGCCGACCGATCACCTTGTGCAGGTACGTGTCGTCAGCGCCCAGGTCGCCCCAGTACACCGGCACCAGCACGTACCGATCGCCAACCAGCGTATTTAGAGCGGCGGCATACTTCGCCACCTTCTCTTCGCTACGCATCGCGATGCCGTGGATGAGTAAGACCTTTTCGGGCATGGGCAGATTGTAGACGAGTCAGCCCTGCAGCTTAGATTTGATCATCCCCGTCACCGCCTGGGGGTTGGCCGAGCCCTTGCTCAGGCGCATGACCTGGCCGAGCAGCGCGTTGATGGCCTTGTCTTTGCCGTTCTTCACGTCCTCGACGCTTTTGGCCATCTTCGGGTTCGCGAGAACCTCGTCGACCCAACCTTCCAAGGCACTGTCATCGGTGACCTGCATCAGGCCATTCGTTTCCGCGAGCTGCTCGGCGCTGTCGTCCGACTTGGCGCAGTGACCGAGCAGTTCGTCCACCGCACTGGAGCCGACCTTGTTCGAACTGGTCAGCCCGATGACATCCGCAACTTGGCTCGCGCTGATGCCCAGCGCGTCGGGCAGGACGCCCTGCTCGTTCGCGAGCTTGCTCAAGTTGTTGCGCATCAGCTTCGATGCGGCCTTGGCATCAGCGCCTGCGGCGAGCACGGCCTCATAAAACATTGTCGTCGCGGGCTCATCGAGGATCGCCTTCGCATCGATCTCCTTGAGGCCGAACTCGCTGATGTAGCGCTGCAGACGATCGTGCGGCAGCTCGACGAGCTGGGCCTTGCATCGGGCCATCATCTCTTCGGTGACCTCGACCTCGCACAGGTCCGGGTCGGGGAAGTAGCGGTACTCGTCTTCATCTTCCTTCTCGCGCTGGGGCGTGGTGACCAGATTTACATCGTCCCAGCCACGCGTGGATTTCGCACGGGCGCCCATGACCTTGCCATCGGACAGCCACTGCTCGATCTGGCGTTCATGCTCGTGCAGGATCGCGCCGTGAACGGCCTTGAACGAGTTGAGGTTCTTGATCTCGACGACGGGGGTCTTAAACGTTTCGCCGTCCTTCTCGATGATGACGTTGATGTTGGGCTCGAAACGCATGTGGCCCTTCTGCATGATGCCCTGCGTCACCCTCAGGTGCCGGCATATATCGCGAAGCATCTGGCCAAACGTCACCGCCTGGTCCGCGGTCTCGAAGTCCGGCTCGGTCACGATCTCTAAGAGCGGCGTACCCGCGCGGTTGAGGTCGACCAATGAGCCGTCGGAGAACCCGCCGCCGGGCAACTCGTGCAGGAGCTTCCCTGCATCCTCTTCGAGGTGGGCACGGGTGATGCGGATATGTTTTTCGCCGTCACCATCCGGGATGTCGATCGCGCCCTCGCCGCAGATCGGCTCGTCGTACTGGCTGATCTGGTAATTCTTGGGCAGGTCGGGGTACCAGTAGCTCTTGCGGTCCCACTTGGTGTGCTTGGCGATCTCGCAGTTCAGCGCGAGGCCCACGAGGATGGACATCTCCACGGCCTGCTCGTTGATGACCGGTAGCGTCCCGGGCATGCCGATGACGACCGGGCTCAATAGCGTGTTGGGCTCGCTGTTGAGGAAATCGGGGTGCGCGACATTGGGGGCGTCGGTCCATATTTTGGAACGGGTATCGAGCTCGACATGGATCTCCATGCCGATCATGAGGGTGGTCTTCAGGCCGTAAGCGCTGCCGGGGTCGGGGGTGGTCATGGGGGGATTGTAGCGATTCACGTTTAGCGGTCACGCTTGCGTGACTTCTGTGCGCTCGTGTTAGTCACGCCAGCGTGACCGCTAAACATTGACGCCTAGGGCAGATCGTGGAACTTCGTATCAAACCCCGCAGCGTTGAGGCGCTCACGCAGGTGCAGGATGTGCGCGTGGTCGCGGGTCTGGACCTCGCACTCGACGGAGACGGACGCAATCTCGTCGCCACCGAAGACGCGGTCGTGGGCGATGTCGATCACGCTGACGCCTTCGTCGGCCAGGACCTGGGTAAACGCCGCAAGCCCGCCGGGCCGGTCGGAGATGTGGGCGCTGAACCGGCAGAGCCGGCCGTCGACCGCCATGCCGCGCTGGATGATCCGCCCGAGCATGGTCGTGTCGATGTTGCCCCCGCAGAGCACCGTGCCGACGCGTCGGCCCTTGTACGCATCGAGCTTGCCCGCGAGTGCCGCGGCGACGCCTGCTGCGCCCGCGCCTTCGACGACCGCCTTCTCCATCTCCGCCAGGCGCAGGATCGCCAGCGCAACGTCTCGTTCGCTGACCGTGACGACCTGATCGATGAGCGGCGCGGCGAGCGAAAACGCGTTGTCGCCCACACAAGGCACGGCCAAACCATCCGCCAGTGTCGGCTTTACATCCGCGCGAACGGGCTTGCCCGCTTGGATTGCGGCGGTGAAGCTCGCGGCGTTGATCGGCTCGACGCCGATGATGTCGATATCCGGGTTGATCGACTTGGCCGCCAGCGCGATCCCCGCGATCAGCCCCCCGCCGCCGACAGGTACAACGAGGGCCGCCAAGTCATCGGCCTGCTCAAGCATCTCCAGACCGATGGTGCCCGCCCCGGCGATGATGTCAGGCGCGTCGTAGCCGTTGATGTAGGCCAGACCCTGCGACTGCACGAGCGTTTGCGCGTGGTCGAAGCACTCACCGATGTGCTCGCCGTGTAGGATGACGTCGGCCCCCAGGCCCCGGCAGTTGGTCACCTTGATCATGGGCGCGAAGATCGGCATGACGACGGTGACGGGGACGCCGAGTTGTTTGCCGTGCGACGCGAGCGCGAGCGCGTGGTTGCCTGCCGACGCGGCGATGACGCCCTTTTTCTTCTGCGCCTCGTCGAGCCGCATCAATGCATTGCGTGCGCCGCGCTCCTTGAACGAACCGGTGCCCTGCCGGTGCTCGCGCTTGAGGAACAGGTCGAACCCAACCAGCGGGCTGAGCCACTCGCTGCGCAGCATCGGTGTGCGGCGGATGCCACCGGCGATGCGGTCGGCGGCGCTGCGGATGTCGTCGATGGTGACGGAGGTGGGCATGGGAGTAGTTTAGCCGTAGCGCTCAAAGTCGCGTAAACGCGACCGCTAAACCTATTATTGTTGAAGCGCCGGGTCGATCATCCCCAGCGACTTGAACGCCTCGATGCGCAGATGGCAGGCGTCGCAGTGCTCGCAGGGCCGGCCCTCTGGTGTCGGGTCATAGCAGGTGTGGGTCTTCGCGTAGTCGACGCCCAGCGACAGGCCACGCTCGATGATCTGCGGCTTGGTGAGCGCGATGAGCGGCGCGTGGACGGTGATGGCCTGGCCCTCGACGCCGGCCTTGGTCGCGAGGTTGGCCAACTGCTGAAACGCCTCGACGAACTCGGGCCTGCAATCGGGGTAGCCAGAGTAGTCCACCGCGTTGACGCCGATGAAGATGTCGTGCGCATCAAGCACCTCGGCCAGCCCGAGCGCGTAGCTCAGAAACACCGTGTTGCGTGCGGGGACGTAGGTCACGGGGATGCCGTGGGCGATGTCGTCGTCGCTGCGGTCTTTGGGGACGTCCATCGCATCGTCGGTCAGCGCGCTGCCCCCGAAGGCGCCGAGGTCGACGCGGACAATGCGGTGGCTGGCGGCCCCCATCTGCTCGGCGAGGTCGGCGGCGGCGCTGAGCTCGACGCGCTGCTTCTGGCCGTAGTCGAAGCTGATCGCGTGGCATTCATAGCCCTGATCGCTCGCGATCGCGAGGGTGGTCGCGGAGTCGAGCCCGCCTGACAAGAGGACGACGGCCCGCGGATTCGTGCTGGGGTCATTCGCGGTCATCATCACCCTCTTGTTCTCCGGGTTCTCTGGGCTTGGCCATGACGACGGTGGTCTTCGCGAGGATGTCGCCAAGACGTTGCCGAGCGGGGCTGATGACAGCGATGATGATGAGCAGCGGCGCGAAGAGCTCAAAGACCCGGCTGATCGCGCGTCCAAAAGACGGAGCGGGCGGTGCGGGCTTGCCCTTGAGGTCCGCGACGTAGAGCCCGGTCAGGAACTTGCCGATCGAACGGGCGAAAATGAACTCCATGATCGTGGTGTGCACCAGGGTGACACCGATCACGACGAACCCGGGTCGCATCGCGCCGAAGACTTTCTCTACGCCGTTGCCCGGCCAGTTGTAGAGGATGATGTCGTTGAAGGTCACGCCATAGATCAGCGACGCGAGCCAAAAGCCCGGCGCCAGATCAATCATGCCGGATAAAGCGCGTCGACTAAAGCTCGCGAGCGCGAGGTGGTCGGGCAGGTCGACCTGCTGCTGGCGGGGAGCCCGCTGATAGAACATGACCATCGCGGTCATCGCGAAGACGAAGGCGATGATCTGGATGAGCAGGTCGGCGTTGCCGTCCATCGAGCTGAGCTGTTTCTCGTAGATCGAGACGATGGGGTTGCCGGTCTCTTCATGGATAACGACCGCGTCGCCCGAGAGGGTCTGGGCCGAGAGCAGCGCGGCGGTGGCGGGCGTGCCTTCGGGGACGGGTTCGGTGGGCTTTGGCCCGGGGCTGGCGACCAGGCCGATGTCGCCCTTCCAGGGCAGCGCCGTCCAGCGCGCATCCTCGCCGGTGGGCAGGATGATGGTGCCGAGGGGAACGCTGTCTGTGCCCCGCATCAGGTAGGTATCGACGGTGACAGAAGTCCGCGGGCGGTAGCGTTCGACGACGAGCACGGCCTGGCCCTTGACCATCGTGGTAGCCCACAGCCGACCGGGCCGATGTCGCGAGGTGGTGTACACCTTGGTCCATGCGGGCTTGGCGGGGGTGTCACCCTCGGCGTCTGGTTCAACCGGCGCGACAGGCAGGTACCGCAGCAGCGGCGAGCTACGCGTCAGATCACCCATGGTCTCGACGATCAGGCTCGGCCGAATATCGCCGGGACGCATGATTATCGCGACCTCGCGCGGGGCGCTAAAGCCCTCGGGCAAGGGGGAACTGATCCATCGGCTGCCGTGCAAGTGGATCAACCGGTACGCGGGGGCCTGGAGCTTGGGCTTTTCGTCCGCGTCAACGGCTGATTCGTCTTCGCCTTCAGCGGGCGCCGCTTCGTCTTCATCCGGCGTTTGCTCGGGGTCGGCTGATGGGGCGTTCCACTGCAGCTCAGCAGGCAGGCCGAGCGCGTGGTTGAGCATCCGCCAGTTGGAAACGTCTTCCTTCGCCTGCCCGGCCTGGTCGAGTTTGGCGAGCAGTTCATCGGACTCGACGTAGACCAGGGCCCACGGACCGCGATCGCTCATTGCAAGCGAGCGAAGGGCGCAGCCTTGGGGCAGTTCCGGAAGCGTCCGCAACGGGTAGGTCCACTGACGCATGAGCTCGGACCACACCGGGCGGAGGGTCTGGACCTGGCGGTCGGCCATGACCATCAGCAGCCGGCCGTCCCCTGCCGTCAGGCCACCGGGCATCAGTTCGCCAGCGATCGGGTCGAGCTTGGTCGCCTGCCCGGGCTTGGCGTCGGCGTGGAGGTGGTGGATGGTCAGCCGGGGTGTAGGCTCTTCGCCTTCGGTTTGTTTGGGTTGGGCCGGCTCGACGAGCCAGAGGTGCTCGCCATCGCTGACCGCGGGCAGGTCGCTGGCCGAGGCGGTAAGGCCGGGGAGCAGCAGCAAGAGCACCAGCCAGAGTCGGGCGCAGCTCGTGATCGGCTTGTAGAGGTCGCTGGGACGCATAGAGACGGGCCAGACTACTGGATCGGTCGGCATGTTGCGCGTCGCGATCGGGCGTCGCTGGTACGATGCCGCGCGATGCTCAAGTACAGACTGATCCTAGGCCCGATCATGATCGCGCTGCTGCTGGGCGTGCTCTGGCTCGACCAGTGGGCGGCAAGTGAAGACCATGCCCGCGCGGGGCTGGTGATCCTGCTGCTGCTCGTGTTGCCGGGCATCCGTTTCGCGTCGCGCGAGCTGGCGGTGTTGCTGCGTGCCAAGGGCGTGGCGACGGGATTCCGCGTGCTGTTCCTCGCGGGTGCGGCCGGCAGTGTCGGGGTCTATGCGTCCGTGCAGAACGACATCGATATCGCGGGGCCGACGGCGATGCTCGTGGTAAGCCTGGGCATCGGCGCGCTGATGCTCGGGGTGTTGATTCAGTGCAAGGGCCGAAACACCGAGGGCACGATGGTGGCGGGCGCGGCGGCGGTCTTCGCGTTTGTGTACCTCGGGCTGATGCCGGGCACGCTGCTGGCGATCCGCGCAGAACACTCGGCCTGGGTGCTGGCGGCGGCGCTCTTGGTCACCAAGTCCTGTGATATCGGCGCCTACTTCACCGGCCGAGCCATCGGCAAGAACAAGCTCATCCCCTGGCTGAGCCCGGGCAAGACCTGGGAGGGCCTCGGAGGCGGGGTCGCGCTCGCTGCGGTTGTCTCCCTCGCAACGCTCATGCCCCTCGCGGACCTGCACTGGGCCTACGCATTGCTGGTCGGGGCCGTCCTCGCGGTCATCGGGCAATTGGGCGACCTGTTTGCCTCCATGCTCAAACGTGACGCCGCGGTCAAGGACTCTGGCTCGTCCATCCCCGGCTTTGGTGGCGTGCTGGACGTCATCGATTCGCCCCTGCTGGCGGGTCCGGTGGCCTACTGGCTACTCGCAATGGCTGGTTAAACCGGGTTTTGACCCTTTGCCCTGTTGCCCAAGACCCCAACCACCGATAACCTGATAGGCTCATTACTGCGTCAGAAGCCGACCTCGGCGACGCAGCGGTGTCCGTGTGGATGCCAATACCCCTGACCCGACCCTTTCCCGGAGACTGCACCATCGCCAGAGGACGCTTTAGACCCCAGCCCAAAGAGACCGGCAAACGCTTACGCATTAACGACCAGATCCGTATCTCCCCGGTCCGACTGATCGATGAAGAGCAGAACCCCGTCGGCGTCGTTGAACTCGACGACGCCAAAGCACGCGCGACCGACGCAGGCCTCGACCTCGTCGAAGTGTCCCCCGGATCGCCCGGTGCCGATGGCCGACCGCCCGTGTGCAAGATCATGGACTACGGCAAGTGGAAGTACGCTCAACAAAAGAAAGAGCAGAAAGCCAAAGCCCACGCCAAGAAGTCCGAGCTCAAGGGCATGCGCCTGCGGCCGAACATCGATACGCACGACCTGGAGCTGAAGGTCAAGAAGGCACGCGAGTTCCTCGAAGACGGCGACAAGGTGCAGTTCGTCATGCTCTTCCGCGGCCGACAGATGGCCCACAAGGGCCTGGCGCTCGGCCAGATGCGCAACATCACCGAGATGCTCGCGGACGTCAGCAAGATCGAGCAGGACCCGAAGATGATGGGCCGACGCGCGACGATGCTGCTCGCCCCGGACAAGGGCAAGAAGGACGCGACCGACTCGAAGCGCGAGCGGGAAGCGGCCTCAGACGCAGGACCCAACGCGGGCTGACGAGCACAACATCACTCCAATAAATCCACCACAGCCCCGGCAAATGTCGGGGCTGTTTTTATAGAGATCACCCGGTATTAATGCACAACTTAATTACTGGCTCGGCAGTTAGCATACTAGGATAAGACCTTGGCCTACTTGTCAGAATAGCCCGGGCCAATCCCTATGACTTTGAAGGAGCACCCATCTAATGCGTCGAGCCTTCACCCTGATTGAATTGCTGGTTGTCATCTCCATCATCGCACTGCTGATCGCGATCCTGCTGCCCGCGCTCAGCAGCGCCAACGAGACGGCTAAGAACGCCCAGTGCCTGGCAAACGTCCGGCAGCTCGGCACCGCCATGCGGGCTTAAGCCTATGAGAACAAGGCCCGGCTGATGCCTATGGAGAACGTCAGTTTCTCCGACCCCACCACCGCACAGTTCAACTGGTTCATCAAACTCACCGACTACATCGACCAGACCGGCTACGCCGACTCGTCGGACGAATCCAGCGCCCAGAACATCGGGCTCTGCCCCGCAACACAGACCCCCGAGCAGACGGGCTCGGCGTTCTACCAGCCCGGCGACGCGTTCAACTCATGGGTTTGGCAGGACTACGCGGGGAGCTACGGCGTCAACCACTGGCTCCAGCCCGATGGCGACGCGTTCTACAACAACGACCCCTGGATCAACTGGACGCCCTACGAAAACAACTTCTACAAGACCTACGACTCGCCGAAAAGCACCTCTGAGGTCCCCGCAGTCAGCGACGCGCGATGGGTCGGCGGCTGGCCCTTTGCCCACGACCAGCTCCCGTGGGACGTGTGCGGCACCGCCATGTTCATCCCGCACACGCCCGGCTACTTCATGCAGCGCTTCGCGATCAAACGCCACCCCAACGCGACCGTCAACGTCACCTTTATGGACGGCCACGCCGAGCCCATCCGCATGCCCGACCTCTGGCAGTACGACTGGCACAACGAGTGGGTGGACCCGGCAGAGAAGGTAATCCCCGGGCTTTAATCAGCATTGAAACCCCGCGCGGTACGATTGGGACAGATGCACTGGCCCACCGACCAACGCGCGATCCTGCATGTCGATATGGATCAGTTCTTCGCCGCCATCGCGGTGCTGGATGACCCATCGCTCAAGGGCAAGCCCGTGCTCATCGGCGGGACCGGGCCACGCGGCGTGCTGTCCACCGCGTCCTACGAAGCAAGGGCCTACGGCTGCCACAGCGCGATGCCCACCGCCGTCGCGCTCCGCCTCTGCCCGCACGCCAAAGTTGTCAAGGTGCCCGGGGCGCGCATCCGTGAGATGTCGTCCGGGCTCTTTGAAATCCTCGACCGCGTTTCGCCGCTGGTCCAGCCGCTGAGCTGCGACGAGGCCTTCATCGACGCGACAGGCAGCCAGCGCCTGCTCGGCCCCCCCGAAGCAATCGCCCGCAAGATCAAGCAGCAGATCAAAGACGAACTGCAACTCACCGCCTCCGTCGGCGTCGCCACCAACAAGTTCCTCGCCAAACTCGCAAGCGACCTGCAGAAGCCCGACGGCCTGACCGTCGTCCCGCCTGACGCGCAAGCCGCCCAGCGGCTGCTAGACCCCCTGCCCATCGGCAAGATGTGGGGCGTCGGTCCCGCCACCGAGGCCAAGCTCGCCAGACGCGGCGTGCGCACCTTCGCCGACCTGCGCAGACTCACCGAAGACCAGCTCACCTGCGACGCCGGCGACGACGCCTCTCGCCTGCACCGCTTGTCGCGCGGCATCGACCACCGCGCCGTCGTCCCCACCCGCGAAGCCAAATCCGTCGGCCACGAACAGACCTTCCGGCAAGACCTGTACGAAGCCGACCACGTCCGCGCCGTCATGCTCACCCAGGCCGAGGACGTCGCCCGGCGCCTGCGCAACAAGCAATTGCTCGCCCGCGGCGTCACCGTCAAGATCCGCTTCGGCGACTTTAAGACCATCACGCGCTCAACAACGCTGGACCGCCCCACCGACCTGACCGACGAGCTCTACCGGCCCGCGCTGGCCCTCTTCGACAAGTGGGCCAAGGCCGCCTTCGCCCCCGTCCGCCTCATCGGCGTCTCCGCTGGGTCCCTTACCCACGAGCCGCCCCAGCAAGACCTCTTCGCCGACCCTCAGCGCGAGAAAAAGAAGCAGGTCGAACAGACCCTGGATCAGATCAAATCAAAATTCGGCAAACGCGCTGTCCACCGCGGCCAAACGCCCAACGACGAGCGCACCTACGACCCACGCAACGGGTACGGGTGAGCAAGTTCACTCACTCGCCGGCAACCACAAACGCATCGATCACTTCCTCAATCCGCGGTCTCGCCTCGACCAGGTCGGACTGGCCCCAGTACTCGTCCGCTAAACCGAACAGGTGGTTGAACAGCGGGTCGCCCTTCCATCGCTTAGCGAGGGTGATGCTGTCTCGGTCGCGGAAGACGTTGGCCCAGACCTGACGCACCTCTTTCCAGAACGGCTCGGTGTTCTGCCAGTACTCGTGGGCCTTCTCGAAGTTTTCGTCCGGCACACGCAGGTAGCGGTTGATGCCCATCTCCAGCGCGACGACCGATTGGTCGGCATCGGGCTCCACCTTCATGTTGTCCTGCAGGTGCAGCCAGCCGTGCGGGCTGACGACGATCCGGTGCTCGCCCTTGAGCTTGGCGTAGTCCTCTCGCTTGCTGGACTCGCGCAGCGGCAACGGCCGAGAGATGAGGTTGCTCGTCCAGGTCGACTTAACGGCCCCGTGAACCCACCGCCCGTGCCCCGCATAACGCGGTGAGTCTGCGACGTTGTAAACCAACTGAACCCAGTGCCCGTCCAACCCGTCCCACGCCCAGTCGTCGATCGACCAGGTCATGCCCTGATCCCATCGAAACGCCTTGGCCGGCTGATACACCCAGTCCTGCCGCCAGTGGTTGATGACGTGCGTCTCGTCCCCGTGCCGAACGACCAACAGGTGCTGCAGCGAGACATAACGCTCGCTGTCCTCAACCACGATGACCAGTTCCTCCGCCTCGGTGTGGTACGGCTTGGCGAGCTCGTAGCCCTCTTGAATCGGAAGCGTCTCTTCAAAATCAAAGCTGACCTTAAACGTCCCGGCCATCTTCAGGATCGCCTCGCGGTCCTGCGCCATTCGATTGGCCTCGACGTCAGCCGGAGAGAGTGCGACCAGCGAAGGCCAGACCGGCCCGCCATCACCCTGACAACCCGTCAAGACAAACAAGGCGAGCAAAATCAAACACGTCGACAGGGGTATCTTCTTCATCACCCACACGATAGCACGCGTAAGGAAAATGATCCGGCCGGTATGATGCGGTCATGGTTGAGCCCACCGAATCAATGCCGACCCAGCCTAACCCTAAGCGCTACTGGTGGCTCAAACGCCTCACCCTGCTGGGCCTGGCGCTGGTTGTGCTGCTCGTCGGGCTCCGCCTGGTCTGGGGCCACCGGGTGCAGGCCCGGCTCGACGCGCTGGTCGCCGACATCCAGGCCAAGGGCGAGCCGATCCTGTTCAGCGACCTGCAGTCCGAGGCCCTCGCGGATTCGGACAACGGCGCGTGGTACCTGATGCAGGCACTGCAGCAGTGGCCGGACGTCCCCGGGCAACCGGGCGTCAGCCTGTTCGACACCGACTGGTACATGGAGGGCGAGGAAGCCGGCTTCACCGACCCGATCACCGACAATGCGGCCTACCTCAAATCGTGCGGGCCTGTGTTCGATCTGATCAGACAGGCGGACCTACAAGCGCAGTCGGCATGGGGCCCCGGGCCGACGCGCCCGCTGTTCTATACGCTGATGCCGCACCTCGGCGATAACCGCCAGCTTGCGCGCATGCTCGACGACGCCGCCCGCCGCGCACTGGACGAGGGCGACACCGAGCTCGTCTTCGAGTCCATGCTGATGCACCACACCATCGCCCGACACGTGCATGGCCAACACACGTTCCTCATCGACAGCCTCGTCGCGATGTCGATCATGGCGATCAACCGTGACTTCATCGAGCATGCGCTGCCAAGGATTGACTCGGCTGATCTGAAGGAAGGCCGGGCACGGGAGCTGGCGAAGCAAGTGATCGTAAAACTGACCGACGGCACACTCCGCGAGGGATTCATCCAGGGCTTCGTCGGCGATCGCGCATGGTGCTATGACATCTACGAGTGCCTCATCGACGGCACCGAGACCGCGGCCAATATGTTTGGCGATGACGGGCCGATCACGTTCGTCATTGACACCCCCGGCTTCTCGCACGCCTACCGCCCAATCCTCAGGAACACCCAGCACCTCTCGACCGAGTACTACACCCGGCTGATCGACAAGCTGAGGCGAGATGACAGCTACTGGGGTTACGAGCCCGTCGTCTCCAGTATCGAGCAGCGGGCCTACGAAAACCCCACGCTCTACCCGCTACTCGGCATGCTCCTGCCCGGGAATGAGAGCGCGATCACCTCCTACCACCGCAGCGAAGCACTGCTGCACTGTGCCGCCGCCGCGATCGCGATCAAGCTCTACGAAGCCGACCATGGAAAGCGCCCCGAGACGCTCGACCAGCTCGTCCCCGACTACCTGCCCGCGCTCCCCGTTGACCCGTTCAGCAAGACCCGCGAGCCGATCCGGTACAACCCCGAAGGCGTGATGCCGTGGATCGAGAACGAGAACTGGCTTTCCGAAGAACAGCTCGAGCAACTCAACTAGGCCTCGGTCCGCCCCTACCCCGTGCTCTACAGCATCGGCGAAGACGGCACCAACGACCGCGGCCAGTGGATCATCCTCAACGAGTACGGCGAACTCAATGATTCCCACCGGTTCAACACGGACTACGAAGAAAGCGACATCTGGTTCATGCTCGACGCCTGGCCCGAGGCCTTGTTTGAGGATAGCGACATCGGCGACACCGACCCGCTTGAGCCTTTCCCGTTCGAGTAAAACCTCCCCGTGGAGTGACGCGAGCAGTATCACATCGTGCGGATCATCGTGTAAGCAAAGAACCCGAGCACCGGCAAGACGAGAAACATCAGCCCCGCCAAGACCAGCCAACAAATCGGCAGCACCACCCAGAGCAGCCCGCGCACCAACCCGCTGCGGTGCGCAGCAAACTGCAACATGCGGGCGCAGGTGAATACATAGGCCGCGAGCGACAGTAACACGATAAGCCAGGAGAGCATCC